>Ga0256843_1000348_pt1 | contig 39845 bp, 33 predicted proteins | sample AlvinellametaG_FD_191572 | JGI IMG/M metagenome (GOLD analysis project Ga0256843, IMG submission 191572) | Pompeii worm associated microbial communities from hydrothermal vent at the East Pacific Rise, Pacific Ocean - Alvinella | ecosystem: Host-associated > Annelida > Integument > Unclassified ...
CGCCACAGGCCTGCCTCCCAGTCACTACTTCGCGCTCCATCCGCCCAAACCGCTGGCCGCGCAACTTCCACTCTTTGAGATCGACATAGAAAAAGAGGCGCTCTGGGAGCGCATCACACGCCGTACCGACGCCATGTTCCAAGCCGGCCTGCTTGACGAAGTGGCCAAACTGGAGCCCCGTTACGGCCGCGCGCCCCATCCCATGAAGGCCATCGGTATCAAAGAGGTGCTGGACTATTTTGACGGCAAACTGACCTACCGCGCCATGCGTGAGGCCATCGCGGTGCATACCCGCCAACTGGCCAAACGCCAGCGCACCTTCAACCGCACCCAGTTTCCGTCCCACCCGCTTTTGCCCAAAGAGCGGCTGGAGACGGAGCTTGATGCATTACTGAAGCGTTAGGCTCTGCTTACACAAATTGGCCCAATCGCCCCCGTTTTGAACCTTGGCACACGCTTTGTAATCGGCTTTCGCTTTTTTGCCTTGTCCCAGTCTGGCTTCCAGCAAAGCCTTCTCGTACAACCAGCGCGCCTCATGAACACCCGTTAACTTCAAGGGGCTCTTTTGCATCAGGACCAGCGCCTCTTTCACGTTGCCCGCCTGCTTGAGAAGCCCTATCAGTTCAAACTCCGCCCAGGGGGAGTAGGGGTGACTTTTGGCACGGTTTTGCAAAGCAATCAATTGCTCAAGCAACCAGCGCCGGCTGGCGTCGTCTCCCTCTTTTTTGGCCAGCGTATAAGCCCGCCGATAAAGATCGGCCAGGCGCATATCGTCACCGAAAGCTTTGGCCATGGCGTGCAGTTGGGTCATCAACGCCGCGTAGCGTCCCGCGCCGGCCAACGCTTTGGCCCGAACCCAGGGGTAAGCGGGGCATAACGTTTGGGGTTTGTCACTTAAAGCGACCAAATCATCCGCCGCTTCCAACGCCTCCCGCCAGCGCTCCAGCCCCGCCAGCGCCTTCATGGCCCGGCAGGTCCACAAAGCCCTGGCTTTGGGATCATCCGACTGTAACGCCCGTTTGGCCATAGTAAGGGCTTTGTCATATTGGGCAAAACGCATCCGACATGCATAGACAAAGGAGTCATCCTCTCTTTTTGGCTTCAACGCATAGCGCGTCAAAACCTGGAGCGCCTTCTTGCAATCTCCCGATTTTTTGGCCGCTTCAAAGACCTTTCGCGCCGCTTCCCTCAAAAGCGCCTCCCCTTTTTTACGGCTCTCTTGCTCTTTCATGGCCGCTACTTTGTCGGCAAACGTCAATACCTTTTGCGTCGCGTTCATCTCTAACAAAAGACGCATTTTGGCCACCAGCGCTTTTTCGGCAATGGGGCCGTCACCATACGTTTTGATCAACGCGTCATAGCGTTTTAGTGCCGCCGTGGTATTGACGTCGTTACTGACAACAAACAGCGCGTCGAGTTTCTCTTTTACTTTGTCACTGTAATCACCGTAAGGAAACTCTTTTAGATAGCGTTCGTACCATTGAATCGCCCCGCGAATTGACCCCTTTTCATCATACCATCCCGCCAATTCATACAGGGCTTTTTCATACAGATCGCTTTGGGGGTTCATCTTTTTTAGCAAACCCTCCGTCACGGCTATGGCAAGGTCCACCCTCTCTCGACCGGCCAACTGCTCGGCCAGACGGAAGGTATCGTCCGGATTTTTCAACAGATAATCGGGATTTTTCTCCCAGAGCTTTTTTAAAAAGGTCACCGCTTTGTCGGTCTCGCCCTGCTCCATATAACGAAGTACCAGTTTATAGGCCGCCAACGAAGCCACATCCAGCTCTTTGGCGCTATAAAGCGCGTCCAGGTAGCTTTGCATCGCCTCCTTGACCTTGCCGTTCATATAGAGCTCATCCCCCAGGTAAATGAGCCCCAAATTGGCAAAGCGGTTGCCTTCATGCTCATGAATCAAGCGGTCATAAAAGTAGTTGGCGTCACTGACAAAACCGGTGGCGCTGTACACCCTGGCAAGCAGTAACAGCACTTCGGGCAGATACTCGTCCGAGGCGTAGTGTTTAATAAAATATTTGCCCAATTGAATGATCTCGTCGGCGTGATCTTTCATCCCCTCCTCTACCAGCGCCTTAATGCGATAGCGCAGAAAGTCGCTGGCGAAAATCGAGTTTTTGTAACGGTTATAGGCTTCGGTCGCCGCTTCATAGGTTTTGGCGTACCGCCCCGCTTTGAACGCCTCCTTAATCCGTATCAGCCGCTCAATGTCACGGTGATTTTCCAAGAAGACCGGCTCACCGTTAATATCCACCGCGCCGACCGCGGGCGTTTTATAGCGAGAAAGATCGATCGGAAACGACAACCCTTCGGCCCGTGACGGGCGTGCGCCAAGGTAAGGCGGCACCTTGCCCTCATAGCCCAAAACGGTCCAATGGCGACTCTTTTGCCCCTGTTGGGCCAAAAGAACCGGATCTTCTTGCACGGCGGGGGGAACGGGAAAGATCGCACTCTGTCTCAAAGGCTCGACCTCTACGACAAAAACCTTCCCTTCCATCTTAAAATCAAGCAAAAAAAAGTCGCTTCGCGTGCGTTTGGGCAAAAGAGCGGGCCGTTTTTTGAAACGGCACCGATAGAGTGTCGGTCGGGAGGTCTCGTCATAAAAGACGGTACAGGCAAAAGGGTCTTTGTCGTAAAGGTGTAAAACGGCATAGGGGGCCTGGCCCTCTATCCCACGCTTCAGACGCGCCTCAAAGGCGCCCAGCGTAGAAAGAAGCAAGAGAGAAAGAAGCGCGAATCGGAAAGGAATGGCGTGCTCCTTCACCCGCCAAAGCGGGATCAGAATCCGCTTGCCTGAACGTAAGCGGTAATGATCTGAAGCATCGGCTCAACGGCAAAGACGGCAAAAACCGTCAAAAAAGCCGAGAAACCAATGATAGTCTGAAGCGGTTTGGAGGCGTTTTGCACATAAACCGTTCCGTCATTTTGCTCAGGAGCCCGCAGGAACATATAGACAATCAGCTTCAGATAGTAGTAGGCCGAAATGGCGCTGTTGATGGCCATGATGATCGCCAAACCGATATAGTCGGCATTAACGGCGGCGCTCATGACGTAGAGTTTGCCCCAAAAGAGCGAGAAGGGGGGCACACCCGCCAGTGAAAGCATGAAAAGCGCCATAATGACGGCACCCACCGGCATAATGGAGATCATACCCGAAAACTTCTCATACGGATGGTCGTAGCGCTCATGCCAGATGCTCGCTTTGTGACGGCTTACCCACAGCATGGCGAATGCGCCCAGGTTGGTAAAGAGGAAGAGAATCCAGTACAAAAAGAGGGCGCTGTTGGCCTGGGTGGTGCCGATCATAATAGCCGCCATCACAAAACCCGCATGGGAGATGGAGCTAAAGGCCAGCATCCGCTTCACGTCATGTTGAACCAACGCCATGATATTGGCCAATGTCATGGTAATGACCACCGCCGCGTACAACACGTCGCGCAACCAAACCACGTCGGCTTGAATAAGAAAACCGAAAATGCGCATGGCGACGACAAAGCCGGCAATCTTGGGAACAACGGACATATAACCGGCCAAAGAGGCGCTCGCGCCCTCGTATACGTCGGGAGTCCAGGTATGGAAAGGCACCATAGAGAGCTTAAAGCCAAGCGCCGCGATCATGAATGCCACGCCAATAAGCAGAACCGGCAGATTGGCGTAGTCGTCGGCTTTGAGGACTTCGGCAATTTTATATAGCTCCACACTGCCGCTGACGGCATAAAAGATCATGGAACCCATCACGTAAAAACCGGCGGCCAACGCACCCATCACAAAATATTTGATCGCCGCCTCGAACGCCTTGTCCCGGTTGTGCAGGGCAATGAGGGTGTACAGGGCAAGGCTGGCGGTCTCAAGGCCGACGAAAATAAGAATCAGGTTATCGCTGGCCACCATGAACTGGAAGCCCGCGACCATAAAGAGAAAGAGCGCGAAAAACTCAGGGTAGCTAAACTCATGAAACCGCTTGGAAGTCAGCGCCAGCGGTATAAAGAGCATGGAAGCTACCAAAATGACCACCTGACCGATCACCGCCAGACCGTCAATCAGCATCACGTCAAAAAATCCGCGATCACCCACCTGCTGGCCAATGACGGCACCCAGATCAACAAAGAGAACCAGGATGCTGAGCATCACGTAAAGGGTCTTGTCCAGATCTTTCTTGATCAGGTCGACCACCAAAATACCCAAGCCGCCCACAATGGCGACCAGCATAGGCGCCAGGGTCGAAAGATTCAGCGTCTCAAGGCTGACTGAAATGGGCTCCAACATCACTTCGCCTCCCTTTCGATCACGGTCGGGCGAATGGTCTCTTTCGCCTCTTTAGTGATCGCTTTTTTATGCATGAAAGATACAAGCGACTCGACGCTCGTATTGATCGGTCCCAATACCGGTTTGGGATAGACCCCCAGCCAAACAGTCACAAGCACCAGGGTCCACAACGCCATGCTCTCCTTGCCGTCAAGGTCTTTAAGGCTTTTGTTGGCCTCGTTGGTCACCTCGCCGAAGAAAGATTTTTTAAAGAGCGTCAACATATAGACCGCGCCCAGAATAATACTGGTTCCGGCCAAAATGGTCATGGTGTGGCTGATTTGATAAAAACCGGCCAGGCTCAAAAACTCTCCCACGAAGTTGACCGTCAGGGGCAGACCCACGGACGCCATCACCATAATCCCCATGATCGTGGCGTAGCGGGGCATGACATGCGCCAACCCGCCAAACTCGCTCATCAACTTGGTATGGCGACGATCATAGATGACACCCACCAGCATAAAGAGCGCCCCGGAGACCACCCCGTGTCCGAGCATCAGGTAGATGGAGCCGGCGATTCCCTCGGGGTTCATGGCAAAGGTACCCAGCACAATGACACCCATGTGGGAGATGGAGCTGTAGGCGATCACCTGTTTCATATCCTCCTGGGCGTAAGCGACCATAGCGGTGTAGATAATCATAATAAGCGAAAGCACCGCCACCGGCATAATCATATGCACCGCCGCGTCGGGGAACATGGGCAGGGGAAGACGTACCATACCGTAGGTACCCATCTTCAGCAGTACCGCCGCCAGAATGACCGAACCGATCGTCGGCGCCTGGCCGTGTGCGTAGGGAAGCCAGGTATGGAAGGGGAACATGGGCACCTTGATCGCCAAACCGATAAAGAAGGCCAAAAAGAGCCAATATTGATACCCTTCCGGCAAAATCAGACGGTGCCATTCGGTAATGGAGAAGCTCCAAACACCCGTCGCCTCGTGATACAGATAGGCCATCACCAGCATACCTACCAGCATAATGAGCGATCCGGCGAAGGTATAAAGGAAGAACTTCACCGCCGCATAAACCCTCAGGTTGCCGCCCCATGCGCCGATGATATAGAGCATCGGCACCAGGGAGAGTTCCCAGAAAATATAGAAAACAATGGCATCCAGCGAAAGAAAGACGCCGACCATGGTCATCTCCAAAAAGAGGAGGGAGATAATCATGTTTTTCAGGTCTTTCTCAATGCTAAGCGCGATCAGTCCCACCAACGTGATAAAGGTGGAGAGGATGACGATAAAGAGCGAGATACCGTCAACACCCAAATACCAGTTGATCCCGAAACTGGGAATCAGCGGCGCCACTTCCACAAACTGAAAACCCGGGTAGGAGCCGTCAAAGTTAAACCAGAGCCAAAGCGACAGCAAAAACTCGATCGCCGCGACCGAAAGGCCGTAGGCCCGGATCGACTCCTTGCTGACAACAAAGCCGAGCAACCCGGCAATCGCCGGGAAAAATACCAAGACTGATAGAATATGATCCATACCCACTCCTTAACGCACGGGACTGTACAAGATGGCTGCCAGCAATAGAATGAGCAGACCCGCTCCCATCCAGCGCAGCATATTAGAAAGGTTACCGCTTTGCACCACGCGGCTTACCATACCCGATTTATAAATAGTCGTCGCGATAAAGTCGACCGTCGCGTCCACCACTCTGACATCCAGCTCTTTCCATGCGATCTTTGAGAGCTCCGCGTAGGGTTTGCAGATATACTCGTCATAGATTTTGGGAATATAGTACTGGTTAAAGAGCAGTTTGTAAACAAAGGTCTCTCGCCACTTCTCGCTGAAGCCCCCTTTGCTGTACTTCCAAACCGCAAAGGCGATACCGCCCAGAGCCACCGCCTGGGTTACGATAATAAGGAACCAGAAGGTGCCGGTGGAGACATGGAACTCTTCAACAGGCAGAACCGCTTTGACCATATGGACAAAATCGTGCTCGAAAAAGCCGGCGATGACAGCCAAAACGGCCAACGGGGACATCGCCCAGAGCATGAATTTGTATGCCTCATGCGGATGGTAACCGAAAATTTTGTAGCGCTCCTCGCCAAAGAAGACCAGCATCACCAGGCGGAAGCTGTAAAAAGCCGTCAGGCCCGCCGTAATCCAAAGCACCGCCCAGAGAATATAGTGGTGACCGGCGAAGGCGGCTTCAAGAATCTTGTCTTTGGAGAAGAAGCCCGCCAACGGATAGATACCCGCCAGCGCCACGGAGGCGACGGTCATCAAGATCATCGTCGCCTGCATCGTCTTGCCCAGACCGCCCATTTTGAAAATATCCAGCTCATCATCCATGGCGTGCATCACGTTACCGGCACCCAGAAAGAGGAGCGCTTTAAAGAAGGCGTGGGTCATCAGGTGGAAAAGGGCCACCCAGTAAGCGCCCACGCCGGCGGCTACGAACATATACCCCAATTGCGAGAGAGTCGAGTAGGCGATAATCCGTTTGAGGTCGCGGTTGACCAGCGCCATCGAAGCGGCAAACATCGCGACAAAGGCACCCAGGCTCGCCACAAAGAGGCTCACTTCCGGCACCTCGCTATAAAGCGGATTGGCGCGGATCACCAGGTAAACGCCCGCCGTAACCATGGTGGCGGCGTGGATCAGCGCAGAAACCGGCGTGGGGCCTTCCATCGCGTCGGCCAGCCAGGTGTGCAGAGGAAACTGGGCCGATTTACCCATGGCGCCGATAAAGAGGAACGCCGTGGTCATCATCAAAATCCCCGCGTCAACTTTATCAACCTGCGCAAAGACCGCGTCATACTGAAGGGTACCGAAATTCCAGTAGACCAGGAAGATACCAATGAGCATACCCAGGTCGGCGATACGGTTCATAATAAACGCCTCGTTGGCCGCCCAGCTGGCGCTCTCTTTGTGGTACCAGAAGCCAATCAGCGCCCAGGAGCAAAGACCCACGCCTTCCCAGCCGATAAAGAGTCCGGCGAAGTTGTCGCTCATAACCAGCACCATCATCGAAAAGACGAAGGCCGAAAGCCAGGCGAAGAAGCGGTTAAACGACTTGTCGTGGTCCATATACCCCATGGAGTAGACGTGTACCACCGTCGAAACGGTGGTGACCACGAACATCATGGTGGCCGTCACCGCGTCCACATTGAACCCGAAAGGAATGGAGAGGCCACCGGCCTGAATCCAGTCCATCATCTTCACGTGCACCGCCTCGCCGTGGGCTACGTGCAGTAGCAAGACCACGGAGCTGACCCATGAGACAAAGAGCAGGGCCGATGTCGCCAACCCCGTAATGATCGTCTTGGGCTTGTCCGCGAAAAGCGACGCGAAAAGCGACCCCACCAGCGGTGCGAAGAGTGCGATATACAGATATGTTTCCATAGCCATCCTTTTTACCCGTGCATTGATTGCATGGAATCGATATCAAGCGTGCCGCGCCGCTTGTACCAGACGATCATCAGGCCAAGGCCCACCGCCACTTCGCTCGCCGCCACGGCGACGATGAAGAAGGCGAACATCTGGCCCGTCAGATCACCGTAAAACTTGGAGATCGCCGCGAACCCGACGTTGGCCGCGTTCAGAAGAATCTCTGTTGAAAAGAGCAACATCAAAAGATTCTTCCTGCGGTAGACACCCACCAGGCCGATCGCAAACAGCACGGCCGAAAGTACCAGATAGTGGCTGAGCGTAATCATTGGGCACCCTTTTGCGTAAATTCATCTTCGACTTTGAGCGTCAGGCTCTCATCCATCTTTTTACCCGCCAGCACGATACCGGCGATCATCGCCACCAACAGCATCACCGCGGCCACCTCGAAGGGCACCAGGTATTTGGTAAAGAGCACCACACCCACCGCCTGCGGGTTCTCGATGCCCTCTTTCATCGGATAGAGCGCCTCAATATGATCACCCAGAATCGGCGCCACCAGGGCGATTACCAGCACCAGCGCCGTCATGCCGCTAAGCAAAAAAACCAGCTTGGGCGCGCGAACGCGCTCTTTGACGTCCCGGGTGGTATCGAAAAACATCATACCGAAGGCGTACAGCGCCATCACCGCGCCGGTATAGACAATAATCTGCACCACACCCAGGAAGTCGGCATCCAGCAGGAAGAAAAACCCGCTGATCATAATCATCCCTGCCGCCAGGGCGCTCATGGCATAAAGCGCGTTTTTGCTGGTGACGGTGATCCAGAACATCACGATCGTGATCGCGCTGAAGGTATAAAAGGCTATCGCTTCAAACATCTTCCCATCCTTAATACGCCGTCGGCGTTTTCTTGATACGCTCGTCCGCGTTGGGGCTGACGGCACCGAATCCGGGGAACTCCTCCTGCTTGCCCTCTTTGAGGAAATCGAGCGGGGTGAGCATATCGTCTTTGAGCACGAAGTGGGCCCTCTGTTCACTGGCGTTCTCATAGCGCTGTCCATGCACGATCGCCAGTTCGGGACACACTTCGGCGCAGTAACCGCAGAAGATACAGCGACCCAGGTTGATGCTGTATTCGGTCACCTCTTTGCGTTGCTTCTCGTCATAGCGTGTCTCCAGGCGGATACAGTTGGCGATACAGATCTTTTCGCAAAGTCCGCACCCGATACAGCGGTTGTTACCGCTCTCAAGAAGGCGATAGAGTTTATGTACCGCCCGATAGCGGGGGGAGATGGGAAGCTTTTCCAACGGATATTTGACCGTGTGAAAATCCCGTTTGATCATCTCCCGAAAGACCACCCAAAGGCCCACGAAAAGCTCGCCCTTGAAGGTGCGGCGAACCACCTGCTTGAATTTGTCCATCGGCTTTTGCGGCGGCTTGTCCACCGGAATGTGGACATAGTTTTGCGCCACGTTTCTATCTTTAAACTGTTCCAAACTCATCGACTCCCCCTTACATCATCAGTACGATGCCGGTAACGACAACGTTGAGCACCGCGATCGGCATCAACACCTTCCAGCACAGCCACATCAACTGGTCGGGTCGTACGTGGGGCCACGCCGCCCGGGTCCAGAGGAAGAAGAAGAAGAGGAAGGAGACCTTCAGCACAATCGCCAATCCGCCGGGAATGAAGCCCCAGTCGTTAAAGCCGCCCAGGAAAATCAGGCTGGCCAAAAAGCCAAGGGTAATCATGTTGGCGTACTCGCCGATAAAGAACATACCCCAGCGCATACCCGAATATTCGGTCGCGTAACCCGAAACGATCTCCGCCTCATGCTCCAGCAGGTCAAAGGGTGTCCGGTTGGTTTCGGCAAAGCCCGCGATCAAAAAGAGTACAAAAGCCACCGGCTGACTCCATACAATCCAATCGGTAAACCCGCCGCTTTGGTAGTTGTTGATGTCAATCAGCGACAAAGAGCCCACCAACATCAGCGGCGCCAGGATAGACAGACCGGTAACGACCTCATAACTAAGCAGTTGGATGGCGGTACGGGCCGCGCCCAGCAGTCCCCACTTGTTGGAGCTGGCCATACCGGCAAGCAGTGGCGCGAAAAGCCCGCTGGCCATCACACCCAGCACGAAAAGCACACCCACGTTAATGTCGGCGATAATGGGGTGAACCTTGACCCCAAAGATCTCAAACTCAGGCAGAATCGGCACGGCCGCCAAAGCGATAAACGCCGTGGCCGCCCCGATGATCGGCGCGATCATAAAGATCGGCTTGACGGCGTTTTGGGGAATGATATCCTCTTTGGTAAAGAGTTTGATACCGTCGGCCAAAACCTGCAACACGCCGTAGGGGCCCACGTGCATGGGGCCGAGCCTCCGTTGCATAAAGGCCAGTACTTTCCGCTCCAGGTAGGTACCAAAACCCGCCAGGGCGGAAAAGAGGCCCAAAACCACAAGGATCTTGATAATCGTGGCGATGATAAATCCAGTCGTTGTCATGGCTTACACCTTTTCAATGGTTACGTTTTGGTATCGGTTGGTGGCAAAGAGCTTGTCGGTTTCGATGCTGGGATCAAAATCCGGCACCATGACAATATCGCCACCGATAAACTTATCGACCGCTACCGGCAATTCGACCGATGCCCCGCCGGCCGTGACACGGAGGTGTTCTCCCTCCTGAACCCCAAGACTCTCCAGCCGCTCGGGCGAAACGACAACCTTCGCCTCGTCGGCCAGTTGGTGTGCCTTTTGGGTAAAGGCGTTGAACTGAAGCACCGGGTTGCACCGGTAGGCGATATCGCCTTCCAAGGCGCCCTTTGTATCCACCTTGCCGACTTTGGGGGTTTGCGCCTTGCATTTGATCGGTTTGAGGGCATAGCCGCGCACCTCCTCGCCGCTGTTGGTGTAGTGACAGGGCAGATCGTCAAACGCGACACGCTCAAACCCTTTCTCCTCGGGCAGGCACGCGGTGTAATCGACCGTCAATTTTGCTTCCACACCCAGGGCGTTGGCCAGATCGTTAAGAATATAACCGCGATAAGGAAGCGCCACATAGGTCGGCACTACCCGTTTATCGACGTTGGTAAAGGTGCCCTCCTGCTGGTTAAGCGCGGGCATATCCAGATCGCCGTCGCCGACAGCGCTGAGCACAAAGTCGCCCGGCGCATTGTAGCCGACCACTTTGCCTTCGGCCTCCTCGTCAAGATCGCAGATGAGGCTCACGCCCAGCGTATTGGTTTTGGAGGGCAGGATAACCACCTCAAAATCGGTATACTTGGCGATCATACCCGCCAGTTTGGCCAGATTCTGCGCCTTGGGATGATGGTAGAGATCCTCGCCCAGTATGATGGAGAAAGACTCTTTCTTGGCCAACATCTTGGGGAGTTTGTCGGCCAGATCTTCCGGCGCGTCCAAAAGCTCCATCAATTTGTTGATCTCCACCTCGACGGTTTTTTTGACCTTCTTGGGCACCATTTTGGTCACCTCTTCGGTCACCTCTTTCTCTTCACCGGTCTCCTCATCCTTGACCTTTTTGGTCACCTTCTCGACCACCTTCTCCTTGATGGTCTCTTCAACGCTCTTTTTGCCCTTCTTATGGAAAGAGTCAAGGTATTTGACCACCTCTTTGGGCATCTTCTCCCGATCGCCGAAGAGATCAAGTACCAGATACATCGCCGCCTCTTCAAGGCCCGGCTTGTGGTTGACGCAGACCAGGTTTTTGCCAAAGCCCTCTACCACCGGGTCTTTGACGGGGTGGAAGTAGAGTCCCGCCCCTTTGTTCATCTTGATGGCGTTGTTAAAGGCAAAGCGGGCCGCCGGGTTGTCCGACTTGAGCTGGGCGCCGATACTGACGACAAAATCGCTGTGGTGAACCTTTTTCAGATCGCCGCCGTAGAGGCTCTCGCCGGTGACGGAGGCAAAGGTTTTCATAAAGTCGCCGAAACGTTTGGCGTCCGTATTAACCAGCCGCACGCCCAATTTCTCTTTGAGCCTTTGCAAAATCAGCGCCTCTTCGTTGGTGATGGCCGAATCAAAGCGAATCGTCCCGGCCGCCTTGAGCGCCTCGACCGCTTTGTTAAAGCTTGCTTCGTCTTTGCTTTCCACCCTGTTTTCAAAGTCATACCCGAAGCGTCCGGCGCCGCAAAGCGAGACGTAGTTCCACTCGTTGGTCACGCGGTAGAGCCTGGGGGTATTGTCGGCCACGCTGGTGTGCTTGGTTTCGTAATAGAGATGACACGCCGCCGAACAGTGGGCGCAGGCGGCGGGAATTTTGGTCAACTCCCAGGCGTTGGTGGTGTACTGGAAGTCACTGCTGACCAGCGCCCCCACCGGACAGACGGCGATACACTCGCCGCAGTTGGTACACTCCAACGTCTCGCCCGTCGCAGGCCCGATAAGCGACTTGTTGAGCTTGTTCCACATGGCGTAGGCGTCTTTGGGCATCTCGTTTTTGAGCTCTTTGTCCAAAGGATCGCCGCCGCGGGGTACCGTCTTAAGCGCCGCGTCGCCGATCATATCCTTACAGACCGTCACACACCGCTCACAAACGATACAAAGGCCCGGGTCGTAGTGCATCAGCCCCCAGTTTTGAGAGGGCCGGTGCACGTCTTTGATGGCGTAGTGCTGTTGGTCTACCCCCATCTCCAGGGTGTAGTTTTGCAGTTCACACTCGCCCGACTGGTCGCACACGCCGCACTGAAGCGGGTGGTTGACGTCGTAAACCTCCATAATCGCCCGCCGCTCGGCCGCGATATTTTCGGTCAACGTGGTAATCTCCATGCCGTCCTTGGCTTTGGCGTTACAGGCATAAACCTGTTTGCCGTCGGCCTCTACCAGACAGATGCGGCACGCCAGCGTGGGGCTACACCGTGTCAGGTAACAGATGGCAGGGATGAAAATGCCGTTGGCACGGGCGATGTTGAGGATATACTCTCCCTCTTTCGCCTTGCACTCTTTCCCGTCAATTTTAATCGTAATATCACTCATTGGCTTGTCCCACGATTTCGATTTTGCTTTGGCTGTAGCGGTAGATTGAAGATAGCAAATCTTCACTTAATCCCAAGTCAAAGGTAGGATTAAGGGCCACCGTTCCTTTCAGGTCAGGGTCAATTCTAAACACCCTCTCCATTTCACAGCCGCCGACGTTGATACGTACCCGTTGGCCCGGCTTCAGTTTCGCCGCCGTCGCAAACTGCTCAGAGCCTACCAGTTCGGGCGCCTCTTTGCCCAGTTGCGATGTTCTGGCCGTCTGGGCGCCAAAATGCAAAACGGGATCGCAACGGTAGAGAACCGGCCCGTTGAATTCGGGCAGGTCGGCCACCGGCTCAATGGAGGAGTCCACCGGATGCTTGTGACGTTTGAGCTCGTAGCCGCGCACCTCACCCTCGGCATTGGTGAAGTGGTAGGGAATGTCGTCAAAACCGCGACACTCATAACCCGCTTTTTCCGGCAGACGCGCCGTATAATCGACCGTCAGCGACGCCTCCAGCCCCAGGGCATTGGCCACGTCATTGAGGCAGTACCCCTCAAAGGGCAGGGCCGGATAGGTGGGCACCACCCGTTTATCCAGGGTCGTGAAGGTCCCCTCCTGCTGATTAAGCGCCGGCACGGGCAGATCGGCCTCTTCGGTCGCGGCGATCACGAAATCGCCGGGGGCGTTGTAGCCGACGGTATACCCCTCCTGCGCCTCTTCGGGCTCACAAATGAGCGCAGAGCCCAGGCTGTTGGTCCGCGGCGCCACCGGCAAAACACTCATCTCGCCGAAACGCTCAAAGAGCGCGGCCAGACGGGCGATATTCTCCGCGCGCGGATGGAGCAGGCAATCTTCTCCAATCACCAGGGCCACCCGTTTACAGCGCGCCAGCTGAGAGCGGATAGCCTCCATCTCCTCTTCGCCCACACTGCTTTCGGCGCTCAGATACCCTTCGTCCAGATCCTCCAGCACGGCTTCGATCTTCTTGACATCCACTTTGCCGGCCAGCAGGGTCTTGGCCAACATCGCCATCACGCCTTCTTCGGTGCCCACCTCATACTTGACAAACTGGGTCACCACGTTTTGCAGGAGCGTATCCTCCATCGGGTGCATATAGACAACCCGTGCGTTGTGGCGCTTGGAGGCCATGGTGATGTGGTAGCGTACCGCCGGGTTGTCCGTGGCGATGCGACTGCCTATGACAATCACCCCGTCCGCGTCCGCCAGGCTCTCCAAAGAGCCGTTAAAGAGGCTTTTGCCCGTGATGGCGGCGTAGTTTTCCAAAAAGCTTTTGTAGCGCCTTGCCTCGTCGTTGACCAGCCTGAAGCCGTACCGGTCGGCCAGACGCCGCAAAATAAGCGCCTCTTCGTTGGTGATGCGGCTGGAGAAACGGATGTTTTTGGCCTTTTTAAAGGCCTCGACCGCCGCTTCCAGCCTGGCCGGCTCTCTCCCTTTGGCCCGATTTTCAAAATCGTAGCCAAACCGTCCGGCCCCGCAGAGCGTGGTAAACTCGAACTCGTTGGTCACCCGGTAGATTCTGGGCTCACCCTTTTCCAGCGCCCCGGCGTGTTTGCGCTCGTAATAGAGCTGACATCCGGCGGAGCAGTGGGCGCAACTGGCGGGAATTCTCTCAAGCTCCCAGGCGTTGGCCTTGTACTGAAAGTCGGTGCTGATCATGGCGCCCACGGGGCAGACGGCGATACACTCGCCGCAGTTGGTACACTCCAGCTCCTCGCTTCCCTTGGGGACAATCTTGGAACCGTAACCGCCAAACTGAATCTCGATGGCGTCGTCACCGATCACTTCGTTACAGACGTGCACGCACTTTTCACACAAAATACAGAGCGACTCGTCATAGCCGATAAACTGCCACTTGCGCAGGTCGCGCTTTTTGTCCCTGGCCGAGAACTCCTGGCTGTCAATGCCGAATTCCACGTTCTTGTTTTGCAGGTCGCACGCGCCGCTCTTGTCGCACACCCCGCACTCCAAGGGGTGGTTGACATCATAGAGCTTCATGATATTCTGGCGGTGGCTGAAGATTTCAGGCGAGTTGGTGCGTACCACCATCCCATCCATCGCGGGTTGCTGGCAACTTAGAATCATCCCTTCGGCCCCTTCCACTTCAACCACGCAAAGCCGACAGGAGGCGATGGGTTTGACCTTGCTCAGATAGCACATGGTAGGAATATAGAGTCCCGCCCGCCTCGCGGCCTGAAGGATCGTATCACCCTGTTTGGCTTCGACTCTTTGTCCGTCAATGGTTAATGTCATCATGGGCACATCCTTACACCGCCGCCATCGCGATGTAGTAACACCGCATACAGCGTTGCGCTTCCGCGATCGCCTCTTCCTGGGTAAAGCCCAGATTGACCTCGCGGTTGTTATCCTTGCGCTCCTCCACGCCCAGCTTCTCGCTCACCTGTCGCGGCAATCCGGGCACCCAGCCGGTTACTTTCTCGTTTTTGTTGTAGACCCGCAGTCTTCTGAGGTGATCTTCCATGATCTCCTCATCTGTCAGCGTGATCTCGCCGGTATGAACATAACGGCTGATCACCGACGCGGCCCGCTTGGCCTGACCGACGGCGTTAACGATGGTCATGGGGCCGTATTCGCAGTCGCCCGCAGCAAAAAGCCCTTTTCTGCTGGTCATGTAGTCGCGACCGTTGGTTTTGAGCGTATTCCAACTGGTCAGCTCCAACTCCCACTCTTCGGGCAGGAGGCTCAGGTCGGCCGACTGGCTGACGGCGGGGATGAGATAGTCGCACTCAATTATAAAGTCCGCCCCCTCAATCTTGACCAACTGCGGCCGCCCGCCGTTGGGATCGGGCACCAGCTCGAAGCGGTTGACCTTCAGGGCTTTGAGACGGCCGTTCTCGTCTTCGATAATCTCCTCGACGGCCGAGTGGAAGATAAACTCAACCCCCTCTTCCACCGCTTCATGGTACTCTTCGTAGGTGGTGTTGCGAATAATCGTCTTCTCATCCCGTCGATAGAGCATGATTACTTTCTCGGCGTTACACCGAACCGAACAGCGCACCACGTCCATCGAGGTAAAACCGCCGCCCACGCAAACCACGGTCTTGCCCGTTAGATCCACATACTCTTTGTCCAGCATCTGCTGTTTGCGCACCTCTTCGGGAATGGGAATGCGGTATTTCTCCCACAGGTTCACGCAATCAAGGAAGTTGATGGCGCCCCAGTAGCCGGGCATATCGTCCCGCTCGTTCTTGGCCCGCACTTTTTTGGAAAGGCGGGTGCCGAAAGCCAACAGGGTAGCGTCATACTCCTTGTCAAATTTGCGAAGCATTTCGGCATCGACGCGGGTATTGGTGATAAAGTTGGTGCCCACACTGCGACAAAGCTCGATATCTTTGTTATATTTTTCAATGGGCATCCGGTATTGGGGTACGCCTACGGCCACCTCGCCGCCCAGGACCGGTAGTTCTTCATAAACGTCGCACTGAATCCCTTCCAATCCCAGGTAATAGGCCGCCGTCAGCCCTGCGGGACCCGCGCCCACAATGGCCACCTTTTTGTCACTCTTCTCTTTTTTGGGCTCAACCGGATGAAGCCACTCAAAAGCGTGGTCGGTCTCGTAATCGGCGCCCAGGCGCTTAAGCTCCATAATGGAGATCGGCTCGTCCAGATTGGCGCGGCGACACTCGTCTTCGCACGGATGCGGACAGACCCGGCCGCAGGTGTGCGCCAACGGCATGGTCTGGCGGGTCGCTTTGAGCGAATCGTCGTAGCGCAGATCGCGCACCCCTTCGATATAGGCGGGAATGTCCACGTGCGTCGGACACGCGTCCATACAGGGCGCGGTCACTTTGGCGATATAATCGACATCCTCCCGATCATACTCGGGACTCTTTTTCTTATTCTCAATCAGATCCACAAAGATGTCGTGGAAATGCTCCATAATATCCAGCAAAGGTTTGGGAACCGTCCGGCCGATCTCGCATTTGGAGGTCTCCATCATCGTTTTAGAGACCTCTTTGAGATGCTCAAGATCGCTCAACTCGCCTTCTCCCCGGGCGATCTTGTCAAACAGGTCGTACAAGATCCGCCCGCCCCATCGGCCCGGCGCGCACCGGCCGCAGGCTTCGGAATATTTCTGGTAGGTGGCGGCGTACTCGGCGCCCAAACGTACTACGTCGATGCTCTCATCGAAAATGGCCAACCCGTCCCAGCCGATAAAGGCCCGGGCGTTGCGGTCGGCTTCGTACTGTTCGGGCAGTTTGTACTCTGACTCCTGCCACTCAGATTCCGGCTTGCCGCGGTTGTCTATCTGCTCACCGCGCCAGGTCGAGAATACCACTCGGGCCACTACTGCTTCCTTCTGACCATGATGGTCCAGTCGACCTCATTGAACTTGAGCGAGTTGAGTAGCTCATGTCCGGCCTCCTTGACCAGGTCGGCGCTCTTTTGAATGGGGCTGAAATCGCCGATTTCAAACAGGAAGATCGCCACTTCCCCCGGCTTGGTGCCGGTTTCAAGAAGCTCCATCATCCGGTCGTAAAAATTTTCACCCAGATGGCGCAGATCGTATCGTACCATGCTCTCTCCCTTTATCTGTCGATTTCGCCGAAGACGATATTGGTATTACCGATAATGGTGACCACGTCGGCAATGTAGGTACCCGGCAGAAGATCTTGCAAAATGCCGCAGTGCCAGAAGCTGGGGGCCCGTACCTTCAGCCGGTAGGGGTAGGGATCGCCCTGGGAGTTGATGTAAAAGCCCAGCTCCCCTTTGGGGCTTTCTGTAGGCACGTACACTTCGCCCACCGGCGGCCGCATCCCCTGAGTCACCAGCACGAAGTGCTGCATCAGGGCATAGTTTTGGGTCATAATATCCTCTTTGGGCGCCGAGATGTACTGGGGCACGTGGGCCATCAACTGCGGCTCGGTCTCTTCGTACATATTGATAAGTTGATGAATAATACGTACCGACTGACGCATCTCTTCCATATAGAGTTTGTAGCGGCCGTAGCTGTCGCAACTGTCGGTGACGGGAACGTCAAACTCCACCTCGTCATACAGTTCGTAGGGCTCCTCTTTGCGGATATCATACTCAATGCCGCTACCGCGGAGCATAATACCGGTACAACCCCAGCTCTTGGCCATCTCCTGGTCGATCACGCCGACCCCTTCCAGACGCATCCGCCAGATGCGGTTTTCGGTCAGCAGGTCTTCGTAGTCTTTGATGTTGCCGGGCAGTTCGTTGACAAACTTGGCCAACTGCCCCAGCCACCCTTCGGGCAGATCCAGCGGCACGCCGCCGATGCGCACGGCGCTGTGGGTCAGGCGCGCCCCGCAGTAATCTTCCATCAGGTCCATCGCGAACTCCCGCTCCCGGAAGCAGTAGAGGAAAACGCTCATCGCCCCCACGTCCAGGGCGTGGGTAGCCAGCCAGAAGAGGTGGGAGATAATGCGGTTGAGCTCCAGAAGCATCATGCGGATCACTTTGGCGCGGCGGGGAACCTTATCTTCAATACCCAGCAATCGCTCAACGGCCAGGGCAAAAGCGTAGTTGTTGGAGGTGGCGGCGATATAATCCATCCGGTCGGTGGTGGGCAGAAACTCGTTGTAGATCATATTCTCCGCCATCTTCTCCATACCCCGGTGCAGGTAGCCGATGTCGGGCACGGCTTTGACGATCTGCTCGCCGTCAAGCTCCAGAATCAGCCTCAACTGACCGTGGGCGGAGGGGTGTTGCGGGCCGAAGTTGATAACCATATGGTTGTCGTCACGCTCAAAATTGAGGTTTTCAAAAAACGGTCTGAGTTTGTTGGTCTGTTGCATCCGCGTCCCCTTACTTTCTCTTATCCAGAACTTTGCTGTTCTCTTCGGAGAACTTCTCAATCAGGAAGACACCCTCCTCTTCCTGATACGAAAGCGGCGTCTCCTCCTCTTTGTCGGCCATCTCGGCGGGCGCGCCGCGGGGCACTTCGTGGCCCAGTCGGGCAAAACGCTCGGTATCGTAGCGGTCCACACGGCCCGGATCGCGGTTTTCGGGCCCGATAATGTCGCGGGCCTCTTTGCCGAAGATCTTGTCCACTTCATACCACTGGGCAAACTCGTCGCCCTCCAGCGGATAGTCTTTGCGAAGCGGGTGGCCTTCCCAGTCATCAGGCATGATGAGGCGTTTGAGGTAGGGGTGGTTGTTGACCTTCACGCCCATCAAATCCCACATCTCCCGCTCGGCCCAGTCGGCACTTCGGAAAAGCGGATTGACACTCTCAACCGCCTGGTTCTCCTTCACGAAGCACTTGACGCGAAGGCGGCGCGCTTCCGAGAGATTGAGCAGTTGGTAGAAGACCTCGAAGCCGCCGCGTTGGGCCAGGAAATCGACGGCCGAAAGCTCGCTGAGCATCTCATACCCGCGCGTCTCTTTCAAAGCTTTCAACGCCGCCACGTTCTCTTCGGGATTGATATAAATCACCAACTGGCCGCGCTGAATATAGGCGTTTAAGACCTTGCACGCTTTTTTTACCGCTTTGAGGTCTTCGGCGTAGGGGCTGTTTTCGGGCACCGGCTCTTCGGGAATGCGCGGCGCCACCCAGAAACGGTCGGTATAGTAGGCTTTTTTCTGTACGTTCTTTTTGGGTTGATAGGGTCGCATCATACCAGCCTTTTGGGTTTTTGTGATTTATTGGCGCTCTCACGACGAATCTTTTGTTGCAGTAGCATCATCGCGTATTGCAGGGTCTCGGGCCGCGGCGCGCAACCGGGCAGATAGAGATCCACCGGAATTACCCGGTCGGCCCCCTGAACGGTGGCGTAGGTGTTGAACATTCCTCCGGTGTTGGCGCAACTGCCCATGGAGATGACCCATTTGGGTTCGGTCATCTGATCATAAAGACGCCGGATAAACTCGGCGTGCTTTTTGGTCAGCGTCCCGGCCACGATCATCACGTCCGCCTGGCGGGGTGAGGCGCGGAAAATGACGCCGAAACGGTCGAAGTCGTAGCGGCTCGCGCCCGACGCCATCATCTCAATGGCGCAACAGGCCAATCCGTACGTCAACGCCCAAAGGGAGTTGCTCCGTCCCCAGTTGAGGAGTTTGTCCACCGTGGTCAGGGCCACCGGCAGACCGCCGCTTTGGGCGTAATTTACTTGATGCTGTGCCATTCAAGCGCTCCTTTCTTCCATGCGTAGATAAATCCGATTGCCAGCAGTACGATAAAAAGAATCATCTCGGCAAACCCGAACCATCCCAGAATCTTAAAGTCAATCGCCCAGGGAAACATGAAGATAATCTCCACGTCAAAGAGAATAAAGAGCAGGGCGAACAGATAGAACTGCGCCGAGATGGCGTTGGGCTGTTTGGTCACTTCAGGCCCGCACTCATAGATGGTGAGCTTGAGTTTTTCGGTATCCAGCCTCGCCAGCTTTCGACTAACAAAGCGTGACGCGAATACGGTCAGGCTGAAGGCCCCGAAGGTAATCAGCAACAACATAAAGGCGCCGAAATATGGATGTTCCACGGCCATATGTGTCATTAAAACCCCTTTTTCGCCCTTGTCGGGCGTCTTTTTTAGTGTCTACATACCGATGTTAGGGTAGTTTAGCAAATAAACTTTAAAACCAAATTGTTTCGCCGCCCCCCCGCCCGGCTCGCTTTTGACTGTTTCGCATGGAAACATGGCGTCGTCGCGACATTGGGAATAGAGCATAATTTGTAAAGTGGCACTTGACACTTTCTTTTAAATGCGCTACGATAACCGAAAATACCCGAAAGGAGTTACCGTGTCCCTGAAGATGAGCGAACTGGTCCGACTGAGCGAAACCCCCAAATCAACCATCCTCTACTATATAAAAGAGGGGTTGCTACCCGAACCGATCAAACTCAAACCCAACGTCCACCGCTATCCGGAGGATTTTGTGGAGCGCATCCGGCTCATTCGCTACCTTCAGCACCATTTTCACGCCTCCATCGAGCAGATCCGCGCCCTGATGCGACGGGAGGATTTTGACGCGTCGCGGGGCTTTGAGGCGGCTTTGGAGCAGATCGGGGATCTGATGGCCCCGTCCGATCCCGTGCGCTACGACAAAGCCGCCCTGTGCGAAAAGGCGGGGATCTCCTGCGAAACACTGCACCGCTGGATCGAGCGGGGGGTGATCTTCCTGCGGGAGGGGGGATTCGGCGCCAGGGAGTTGGAGACGGCCCGCATCCTCGCCGAGCTGGAGCGCATGGGGATCGCCGACGCCGTTTTGGACCTTTACCTTCCGCTGGCCAAAGAGACCGCCCGCAAAGAGGCAAACCTGGCCCGCGCCGCCCTTGCAAAAGCCGACGATCGCGACACGGCGGCCAAAACCCTTTTTGACACGGCGCTCATACTCAAACCCTACCTGATGAATATGCACCTGGCCAAAGCGATGCAAGATACAAAGGGTTCATCATGAAGCGGCGATTTCCCCGCGGATTTTCAGCTTACCTCAGCGTGCTGGTCCTCAACGCCGTCGTCGATATCGCCCACAAAATCACGATCCAGAACCTCCTGATCAAGGGTTTTGAAGGCGAAACACTGCTCTATCTCAGCGCCCTTGTCAACGCCCTGATTCTGCTCCCTTTCGTCCTGCTCTTTTCACCGTCTGGGTTCGTGGGCGACCGCTGGCCCAAAAGCCTCACCATGCGCCGCGTAGCGGATGCGGGCGTACTGTTGGCCCTGGGCGCGACACTCTGCTACCACGCCGGATGGTTCTGGGCCGCTTTTGCCATGACGCTACTGCTGGCTGTCCAAAGCGCGCTCTACTCCCCCGCCAAATACGGCTACCTAAAAGAGTTTGTCGGCACGGAACGCCTCGCCCAAGCCAACGGCATCGTCCAGGCGGCGACGGTGGCGGCGATGCTGGGCAGTGCCCTGCTCTTTTCCTGGCTCTTCGAGCAGTTGTACAACGGCGCGAAAACGCCCGCCGCCATCCTCCAGAGTGTCGCCCCCCTGGGGTGGGTGATGCTCCTTTTGGCGCTGGCGGAGGCGCTCGTCGCCCGCCGCATTCCCGACACCGGCATCCATGACGCCGCGCGTACTTTCAAACCCGCGTCGTGGCTGAGACTGCGCTACCTGCGTACCAACCTCGCCCATTTGCGCGCCGACCGGGCTATCTGGCTCAGTGTCGTGGGCCTGGCGCTCTTTTGGGGCGTCTCCCAACTGATCGTCGCCCTCTTTCCCGCCTACTACAAAGATGTCACCGGCGACGACAACACCGTTATCATCCAGACAATACCGGCACTGAGCGCCGTGGGCCTCATGATCGGTTCCTGGCTCGCCGGACGCCTTTCGGATCGCCATATTGAACTGGGCAGTGTCGTACCGGGGGCGTTGGGGATCTTTTTCGCCCTCACAACCCTGGCCGGCACCGCCGATGTGCATCTAATGGAAATAGCCGGTTTCGCGTTCGGGTTTGCCGGGGCGTTTGTTATCGTGCCACTTAACGCCATGATCCAGTACCTGGCCCCGACACGCTTGAGCGGAACGATCCTGGCGGGAAGCAACTTCGTCCAGAACCTCGTGATGATCGTCGCGCTCCTGCTGGCGGCGGGTGCCGGCGCTTTGGGTTTTCATGCGGCGTCACTGCTACACGGGGCCGCCTGGGTCGCGCTGGCGGGCACTCTCTATGCCCTTTCGCAACTGCCCCAGCTTACGGTTCGGCTGGTGTTACTGCCGTTACTGCGACTGCGCTACCGGCTCTTTGTCAAGGGGCTTGAACACCTCCCTCCCAACGGCGGCGTTTTATTGCTTGGCAATCACATCAGCTGGATCGATTGGCTTGTTTTGCAGATCGCCTCGCCGCGCAGTATCAAGTTTGTCATGGAGCGAAGCATCTACGAACAGTGGTACCTACGCTGGTTTCTGAAGTGGTTTGACGTCATTCCCATCTCCGGCATGGGGAGTAAGGGGGCGGTGCAAAAGGTACGCGAGCGTCTCGCTAATGGAGAGGTGGTGGCCCTCTTTCCCGAAGGGCATATCAGCTACAACGGCCAGTTGGGTGAATTCAAAAGGGGATTTGAACTCATCATGAAAGACGCCGACGCGCCCATTGTGCCTTTCTACCTCCACGGATTGTGGGAGTCGACCTTCTCCCGGGCCAAGAGCTGTTACAAGCTTTTAAACCGTACCGGCGGCCGACGGGACGTGGGGGTACTCTTCGGGGCGCCGCTACCCCCCGAAACGACGGCGGCCGAACTCAAGCAACAGGTGCGCCGCCTCTCCCAAGAGGCCTGGCAGTACACCCTCTCCCGCTCCGCCCCGCCGCCCGTGCAGTGGCTCTACCGATGCAAGGAGGCCCCCTTCGCCCGTGCCGTCGTCGACGCCGGCGGCACCGATCTCAATCGCCTGCAGATGCTCAGCGCCGTGTTGCTCTTCATCGACGCGCTCACCCCCCGCCTAAAAAACCAAAAATATGTGGGTGTACTGCTCCCTGCCTCCGCCGCCGGCGCCATCGTCAACATGGCGCTGATGGCCATGGGCCGCCGCCCCGTCAATCTCAACTACACCCTCTCCCCCGAAGCGATGGAGGCCGCCGTCCAAAAGGCCGGCTTGCAAAGCGTCGTCAGCTCCGAAACGTTTCTCAAAAAGCTCAAGAGCCGAGGCTTCGATCCCACAGCGCTACTGGGGGAGCGGCTGATAACGGCCGAAGAGATCACTGCCGGATTCTCAAAAACCAAACGCATAGCGACACTCCTGTCGGCACTCCTGCTACCGGCACGCCTCATCGAAAAGTTCCGCTTCGCCCCCCTCTCTTTGGAGGAGACGGCGACGGTGCTTTTTAGTAGCGGTAGCGAAGGGAGCCCCAAGGGGATCGAACTGACCCACAAAAACCTGCTGGCCAACATCAAACAGGTCGGCGCCATGCTCAACTTCACCGACGAGGATGTGATTTTGGGCTCTTTGCCCATCTTTCACTCCTTCGGCCTGACGGTAACGACACTACTGCCCCTGTGCGAAGGGATCCCGCTGGCCTGCGTACCCGATCCCACCGACGCCCATGCCGTCGGCAAGATGACAGCCCGCTACCGCGCCACCATACTTTTCGGTACCGCCACCTTTTTTAGGCTCTATGCCAAAAACCGCAAGCTCCACCCCCTGATGTTTGAGAGCCTGCGGATGGCGGTGGCGGGCGCCGAAAAGCTCAAAGCCGACGTCAAAGAGGCTTTCAGGCTCAAATTCGGCGTCGACCTGTATGAGGGGTACGGCACCACCGAGACCGCCCCCGTCGTCGCCGTCAATATGCCCGACGCCCTGGATCCGGATACCCTGCAAGTCATCGTCGGCCACAAACCGGGTAGCGTGGGCCAACCCCTGCCGGGTACCGTCGTGCGCATCGTCGATCCCCAGACCCTCGAAACGCTTCCCGCCCGTGCGGAGGGGCTCGTACTGGTCGGCGGCCCGCAGGTGATGAGAGGCTACCTGGACGACCCCGCCAAAACCGCCGAAGCCCTGGTGGAACTTGAAGGGATCCGATTCTACAAAACCAGCGACAAGGGGTACCTGGACGAAGAGGGGTTTTTGACAATCGTCGACCGCTACGCGCGGTTTGCCAAAATCGGCGGCGAGATGGTGAGCCTGGGTGCCGTGGAAGAGAGTGCGGAGAGCATCCTGGGCGAGGAGGTGACGGCCGTTAACCTGGCTGATGAGAAAAAAGGAGAGAAGATCATCCTGCTCTATACCGGCGACATAGAACCCGACGCCGTCATCGCACGCCTGAAAGCGGGAGGCATGGCGCCTTTGATGGTACCCGCCCATGTCCGAAAAGTCGCCTCACTGCCCAAGCTGGCCAGCGGCAAAACGGACTTTTTCGGCGCCAAAAAACTGGCGGCCTCTTTGAATTCGGATCACAAAATATAGTAAAATGCGACATGCAAACATACGGGAAGATTTTTGGATTCGTCTTTCTTATATACGCGCTGGGGCGTGTCGTGCTTGGGGGCCTGTTTTGAAAGAGGCCCGCTTTCTCTTCCGCCCCGGACTGCTTTATACCTTTTTGGGCCTTCAGGCTTTCTCGGCCTTTGCCGCCCTGTTTGTCCACCATGCCGGCAGTTTTTTGGCCAAACTGGCGGGTTTTGGCCTCCTTTACGGCGCCATCTACTTTATTGAAAAGGGTACGAAAGCCAAAGCCGAGTATGAGGCCGACCCTTACGCCAAAGCGCCCGAACGCCCCTATCTGCTCTACGGGGCCCTGGTGACGGGGGGCGCGGTCTTGTGGATCGCGCTTTTTAACGCCAAAATCGGCCCCGGCGGCGCCATTTTTACAGCGCTACTTGGGGTGATCGGTTCACTGCTGTACTACGGCACCGATCCCAAAGAAGACAGACACCCCGTCCGTGCCGATATGCCCCCGCAGACCTACGAGCCGCTACAGGAGGCCCGGGAACATCTTACAAAACTGCGTATCCATCAGGAGGCGGTGACGATCCCGCGCCTGCGTGACGCCCTCGCACGCGCGCTGGCGCGGGCCGAAGCGATTGTACGCCACCTCTACGAACATCCGGCCCTGATTAGCCGGGCACGGAAATTTCTGGTGGTCTACCTCGAAGGGGTGGAGGGGGTCATGGCCCGCTACCGCGCCACACCCGCCGACGCGATCGATACCGCCACCCTCGACGAACTCGAAATGCTACTCGAAGAGGCATCAGCCCGCTTCGATGCGGAACTGCGCCGTTTGCAAGAAGATAGCCGTTTCGATCTGGAGGTAGATATCGAAACCCTCCGACGACAACTCAAAGAAGGAGCCTAACGTGCCGACACATCCCACCCAAACCGCTACCACCCCGCCTGCGACCGAACCCCCCGTAAGCGCCCCGCCGCCCGAAACGATCGCGCGACTCAAATCGGAGCTTTCACCCAAAAACCGCAGTCATGTCGTCTATTTCGGCGCCGAAGCCCAGGCGAAACTGGACGAAATCTCATCCAAAATGATCGAAGGGGTACAAAACAAGGATATCGGCCCCGCCGGGGAGGACCTCAACCGCATGGTCGCCGCTATTCGGGGTTTTGATATCGACGCCCTCGATCCCAACCGCAAACTCTCCTGGTGGCAAAGACTCCTGGGCAAAGCGGAGCCACTGGCCGAATTCATCCAGCGCTATGAAGAGGTCAAGAGCCAGATCGACGCCATCGCCGAGGATCTGGAGCGGCGCAAAGCAACACTGCAAAGAGACCTGGTGGCGCTGGATAAGCTCTATGAGGCCAATCTTGAGTATTTCAAGAGCCTGGAAGCCTACATCGCCGCCGGCGAAGAGCGGCTCAAAGAGCTGGAAGAAGAAGAGATCCCCGCCCAACGACAGCGGGCCGAAGAGGGTGATATGCTCGAAGTCCAGGCCCTGCGGGAGCTTAACGAGTTTCGCGACGACCTGGAGCGCCGCATCCATGACCTACGCCTCTCGCGCCAGGTGGCGATGCAGGCCCTGCCCTCCATCCGCCTCATCCAGGAAAACGACAAGGCGCTGATTAATAAGATCAACTCCACCCTGATCAACACCGTGCCGCTGTGGCGCAACCAGCTGGCCCAGACTATTACCATCTTCCGCAGTCACGACGCCGCCAAAGCCCTCAAAAACGCGGGCGATCTGACCAACGAACTGCTGGAGAAAAACGCCGAAGGGCTCAGGGAGGCCAATCGCGAAGTGCGTACCCAGATGGAGCGGGGGGTTTTCGAGATCGAAAGCATCAAAAAAGCCAACGCCACCCTCATCGCCACCCTCAACGACTCGCTTCAGATCGCCGAGGCGGGCAAAAAGGCGCGCGAATCGGCCCTGCTGGAGCTTCAGAAAACGGAAAAAGAGCTCAAAGAGGCGTTGGTCAAGATCAAAACAGCTCGGGACGCATCGCCCCAAGCATAGCGCAACACCTCTCCATCAGCGCCCTCAGCTCCGCCACCTCCTCCCTTAGCCGGGCCACTTCGACGGCAAGGTCACTTCTCTCTTGCGTCGACGGCGTAGCCGGCACGGCGGACTTAGCGGTTTTCATAGACGTATCCGTTTTATCCAGCACCACATAGTTGACTCTTATGCCGTTCTCCTCCTCCGTCACCCCCTGCAACTCGCCGCGACGGATCCTTTTAATAACCTCGTAGACGCTGACACCGTTGAGGCGGGCGTACTCTTTAACCGTGATCTTTTGCATGGCCCTCCTTTTGGCGAAAAGTTTTGCGAATTTTACCATGCCTCATTCTTATTTTTGTAAAGTAGCACTTGACACTTTATGATAAATAGTTTACAATTTCTCTTACGATCCCATGAAAGGAGCCCACCATGACAATCTACGACCTCAAACCCGCCTTCCAGAACCTCCTGCGTCCCCTGGCCGCCTCGCTGGTACGCCGGGGGATCAGCGCCAATCAGGTCACCATAGCGGCCTTCGCGCTCTCTCTCGCCCAGGCCGTCCTCGTGGCCCTCACCCACGGCGCAGTATGGGCCCTGGCGCTGATGCCATTGACACTCTTTGTGCGCATGGCCCTCAACGCCATGGACGGCATCATGGCCAAAGAGTTTGGCCAAAAGAGCGCGCTTGGCGCCTACCTCAACGAGCTTTTTGATCTGCTCTCGGATGCGGCGCTCTATCTTTCGATGGCCTTTATGCCGGGAGTGTCGCTTTGGGGCGTCACCCTCTTTACCCTGACAGCGGCTGTAAGCGAGTACGCCGGGGTGCTGGGATGGGCCTTGACGGGCAGGCGGCGCTACGAGGGGCCTTTTGGCAAGAGTGATCGGGCCTTTTTCCTGGGTGTGGCGGCCCTGCTGGCCGCCGTGGGGTGGACGGGGAGCGAAACGCTCTCGCAGCTCTTCTACGCCGGTGCGATCCTGGGGACACTCACCGCGATCAACCGCGTCAAAGGGGGCCTGCGATGAGCCCCGCGACCCTGACACTCACCGTCCTGGTACTTTTGGCCCTCGTCGTCGCCTCCCTGGCGGTACAGCGAAGCGACGCCAAAGAACTGAGACTTCGGGTGCGCTCCTGGTGGGTGATGGCCGCGCTCTTTTTCGGACTGCTGGCCCTGGGGCGCGGGGGCGCGGTGACGCTTTTTGCGCTGGTTAGCTACCTGGCTTTGAAGGAGTATTTTACGATGATCCCGATCCGCCGGGTCGATCGGCGCATTATCTTTTGGGCCTACCTGGCGATCCCGGCGCAGTACGGCTGGGCCTACATGGGGTGGTACGAGATGTTCATCATTTGGGTGCCGGTCTATCTCTTTTTGTTTTTGCCCTTTCGGCAGGTGCTCACGGGCGATACCCGGGGGTTTGTCGAATCGACGGGCAAGGTGCAGTGGGGGCTGATGCTCTTTCTCTTTTCGCTCAGCCACCTGGGCTTCATGGCCGCTCTGCCGCCGGTAAAGGGGGCTTCGGGACTGGAGACGGTGATGTTTGTCGTGGTGCTCACCGAGCTCAACGACATCTACCAGTACCTCTGGGGCAAGCGCTTCGGCCGTCGAAAGATCGTCCCAAAAGTTAGCCCCAACAAGACGGTCGAAGGGTTTCTTGGGGCACTGTTCACAACAACGGCCACGGCCCTGGCACTACGGTTTCTCACCCCCTTTTCGCCCATGGAGGCTGTTTTTGCCGGCCTGTTGATCGGCACGGCGGGGTTTGTCGGCGACGTGGTGGTCTCGATGATCAAGCGGGACGTGGGCATCAAAGACAGCGGCACGGCCATCCCGGGCCACGGCGGCGTGCTCGATCGCATTGACAGCCTCACCTACACGGCGCCGCTGATGTTCCACTACATCTATTACCTTTATTATTAAGGAGGCGGAGATGCGACTCAAACAGCTCTTTTTCGCCCTTCTCATCCGCCCCCTACTGCTCTTTGTCAGCGGCATCCGGGTTAGGGGGATGGAGCGACTGCCCGCCGAAGGCCCCGCCCTGCTGGTGGCCAACCACAATAGCCACCTCGATACCCTGGCACTTATGAGCCTCTTTCCCCTCCGCGCACTGCCCAGGGTGCGTCCCGTCGCCGCCCGGGACTACTTCTTCGCCACCCCCCTGCGGCGCTTCGCGGCCCAAAAGCTCATCGGTATCCTCCCCCTGGAGCGAGAGCGGGTAAAAAAAAGCGCCGGTCACCCGCTAGACCCCCTGGCCCGTGCGCTGGATAAGGGAGATATTCTCATCCTCTACCCCGAAGGGAGCCGCGGCAAACCGGGCAAGCTTCGGCCGTTTAAAAGCGGCTTCGCCCACCTGGCCAAAATACGCCCCGAGGTGCCCGTGATCCCCGTCAAAATCTCGGGCACCGACCGATCCCTGCCCAAAGACGAGGCGCTTTGGGTGCCTTTCGTCATTGAGATCGAGATTTTGGAGCCTATGCGATTTCACGGAAACGTGAGAGATTTTGTGCGTAAAGTCGAAAGTCTCTATAATACCCCAAAGGAGACGCCATGAACCCGACGCCTTCCGTGCAGACTGTTGACATACATATGCACCTGCTAAACCGCGAGATGAAGCTAAGCCGCCTCTATGACAAGCTGGCGGTCAAATTTTTCGCCAGAAAGCTTGGCGCCGACCCCGAGGCCCTGCTGGCCGACCCCTACCGAGGCTACTGCGACACGGTTCTGCGCCGGGTGGGCGAGTCGCGACACCTGAAAAAGACGGTGCTTTTTGGCGTCGACGCCAGGGTCGATGACGCAGGACGCGAAATTCACCGCGACGTCACCGTCTGCGCCCGCAACGAAGATGTCTATACGCTTTATCAAAAAGCCCCCGACCTCATTATCCCTTTCATGTCGGTCAACCCCCTGCGTCCCGACGCTATTGAGCGGGTGGAGCGCTACGCAAAGATGGGCTTTAGGGGGATGAAGTTTTTGCAAAACTACTGGGGCGTGGATACCAGAAAGAAGCGCTTTCGCCCCTTTTTTAAGAAGCTGGCCGAGCTGAAACTGCCCATCATCGTGCACATCGGAAGCGAAAGCAGTGTGCACTCCGTCAAAGCGTGCGAGAGGCTGGAGATGCTCGAAGGCCCCCTGGAAGAAGGCGTCACCACCATCGCCGCCCACATGGGGCTGGAGTACTCCCCCTGGCGGCTTTTGAGGGCCTTTTCCAAAAACCCGAAACATTTTGGCGACAACTACCACCGACTGCTAAAGATGCTCGAAAATCACGAGAATCTCTATGCCGACATCTCCGCCATCCTTACCCCCGTGCGGGCCAAGGTGCTCCCCCACCTCGCACAGCAAACCCAAATCCACCACAAACTGCTTTTTGGCACCGATTTCCCGGTCCCTTTTACGACACTGCTCAACACCCACGACCTGCCCCTTTCGACCTGCCGCGGGTTATGTGACATCGAAAACCCCTTCGACCGCTACGTGGAGACCCTGCTACCCTATTTCGGCGCCGACAACCCTCTTTGGCGCAATTGGCAAAAAGTTATGCCTCAGGAGAAACGGGAAGAAGCCTGAAGGTCTACTCCCTCTTTAACAATCACGCCCCTGCGAACCCGGCGTATCACCGCATAGAGGCTCATATGATTCAGCCGGGTTATTCCTTAAGCGTCACCCTCTTTGCCATACTCCGCACTCCTCTCTTTCACGGCCGTTTCAAACGCTTCCAAAGGAAGCGGTTTGCCGTACAAAAAGCCCTGCACGACAATATGATCGGCGATGGCGCGAATCGCTTGCTCCTGCTCTTTATTCTCTACCCCTTCGGCCACCACCTGCATACCAAAGTCCTCCGCTACCGACACAATGGCTTGCACAAGGGTTTGATCGGATCGATCAAGATAGATATCCTCAATAAAGGAGCGGTCGATTTTGAGAATATTGATCGGGAAGCTTTTTAAATAGGCCAGCGAAGAGTACCCCGTTCCAAAATCATCCAAGGCGATTTTCAACCCAAACTCGCTCAGGCGGTGAATAACGTCGGCCAGCGAGGCGTGATGGCTCATTAAAAGGCTCTCGGTAATCTCCAGACAGAGTTTTCCCCTGCCGATACCGTAACGGGTTAAAATACGCATAAGCTTTTGCTCAAAGTCAGACTCCATCACTTCAATGGCGCTACAGTTGACAGAGAGTTTGATATTTTTTAAAATCGGATCCTTCTCCCACCGTTTTAGCGTTTTGCACGCTTCTTGCAAAATCCACTCCCCCAGCACGATAATCAGCCGACTCTCTTCGGCAAACGCGATAAACTCAGAAGGCGGAATCACCCCCCGTTCCGCGTTGTTCCATCGTACCAGCGCTTCGGCGCCGATAATGCGACCGTTTTTGATCTGCGGCTGATAGACCAAAAAGAACTCCCCCTCATCAATGCCCTGCCGAATCGATGTCTCCATCAGCAGGCGCCTTTGCAGACGCTCCTCGATCATCGGGTTAAAAAAGACCGCCTGCGATTTGCCCTTGCGTTTGGCCTCGTACATGGCACTGTCGGCATAGCGTAGAATATCGTCAATCTCTATCTCACCATGGTGAAACAACGCAATCCCGATACTGGCGGTTACCTGGTAGACTTTCTGATCCACAATATGACCGTACGCGATAGACGAGAGCAGTTTGTCCACCACCCCCCGCACCAGTTTAACGGCCTGCCCCTCATCCTCCCCCAAATCCTCAACCAACACCACAAACTCATCTCCGCCAAAACGCGCCAACACATCCTCTTCACGCAACGCGTTTTTGAGCTTTTTGGCAATCATCTTCAACAGGGCGTCACCCGCTTTGTGGCCGGTTGTATCGTTGATGACTTTAAAGTTATCCAGGTCAATAAAAAGCACCGCGCCGTATCGTTGATGCCTTTGGGCCAGATAGAGCGCCTTTTTCAACTGCTCAATAAAGTAGAACCGGTTATACAGCCCCGTCAACTCATCGTGAATGGCTTTGTAGTTGGTCTCCTCAAAAATTCTGGCGTTTTGCTCCATGATATAGTCATACCGTTTGGAGACCTCCAAAAGCAGGTTATGCAATAGCTGTTTTTTAATCTTTTCCCGCATCTTACAGCTCCGTCATTCCCGTTAACAACGACGTTTCGTTATAGTATTGAAGAGAACGGCGCGAAGGGTCGTGCCCGATCTCCCCAAACGTAAAAAAGCCAAACAGCGGCGCGTGAAGGAAATTGCGGTAAATCCTGTTCTCCTCCGTCTGCATCTCTTCTAAAACGTATTGGCGCGCGATGCAGGAGAAGTTAAACAGCAAATCGGGTTCGGGCAGTTGGGCCGCAAGGGCCGTCGCGCTCTTGGCGTCGGCTGAGAGCAGGTTCTCTTTTTCGCCGTAACTAAGACGAATCTTCTGTCCCTCTTTGACGGGACCGAAAAACTCCACCCACTCATCGGTCTGCTCTTTAAAGGTTCTTAGGGTCAAAAAGTTTTCACTGCTCTCATCCAACACCACGATCGGGGTATACCAGAGATATTCGGGTTTAAAGTTCTCAATCCCCCGACTTAACCGCTCTATCGTATATGCAAACGACTGATTGTCGTCAACCCGATAGATCCGATACCCTTTGGCTTTGCTCACTGTATACTGCACGCCTACCGACTCAAACCCCAGCGCAACGGACGTGGCCATTTTGACATGATGAAACGTCAAAATCATAAAACCGTCCTGCACCACCTCCCCGTTATAAAACTGATAGGTTAACAACGCATCCGAGACCTTCTCTCCCGATGAAATACCGCCCAACAGATTTTTGATCGGAATGTCATACTGCGCCAGCTTCTCTATAAAAAAGGCGGTCTGGGCCTTGCAGTGACCGGCAATAATGATATGAAACGCGTTTTCTCTCTCTTTGAGGTAGCGAGCAGTCTTTTCCAACACCTCTTTTTTATTCTCCGAAACCCCCTCTTGCACAAAACACTCAATACGCCCTTGACGCTCAAATTTAATAAAAAGCGCCGTAACACCGTGGTGGACAATCTCTTCGTTATTAAACGCGTCCGTCGCGTGAAACGCCGCGAACTGCTTGGTATCAAAAACCTGCCATACCGTCTCGTTGACATCCCAGACCGGATAGCGGGAAGAGAGGGCAATCAGTATAAAATCAAACGCATCCATCTGCCGATCCGCCTGAAACTGTCTTTTAATCTCTTCCATAGCCTGTAAAAGTGAGGGATTAAGAGAGTGAAAAACCCGACAAAACACCACCTTGTCCTTAATAAAAAATGTTAAATTCTAACAAAAAGAGGTTTATAGATCAATTGTCCACCATTCTATATGCCATATACTCCGGAAAATTCCGTTGTCGTGCAATTGAGCAAGCCTCTTTGATCAGCGTCTCTTCATTCAAATCGTCCAACTGCCTCAATCCGACCGAAGATGTTGAATGGACCAACCCCTCTTTGGCCAAATCCCGTAACAAAGAGCGGGCCATATCGGTCACCGAAGAGACTTTGACAATCTCACACCGGGCATACCGGGGCACGTCAAAAGCCACCTCCGCCACCCGCAACGCCGGATCGTCCCCCGGAATCTGTTGCGCGCCAAAAAGCGGCGGACCGCCTACCTCCGCCTCGTTGAAATCGGGAAGGAAACGGGCCACATGAGCGACGGCCCGCCCGGTTCTTCGGGCCACCTCATCCGCCGACCACCCCTTTATTATCCGTTCACGCAAGCGATCGGGAAGCTTAGGAAAAGCGTCATGTGCGGTAGAGGCGACCAACCCGTCGTCAAAAAGGGTAATTTCTCGGGTCATGCCGTGCAATTGCACGTATCCCCCGGCATAGGGCGTAAATTGGCCCATCCCCTTGGGCGTCCCTCTGCGACCGTGGAAGATCACCTCGGGCCAATAGCGCTCCCGTTTTTTCCACCATGCGGTATAGGCCGCTTTGAACTCCACCATCCGGCGGGGCGTCAGGCCCAGCATATTGTCAATCTCTCCGGTCCGAAAGCCGGCGGCGTTGACAAGATAATCCGCATACACCTCATCCCGATCCGTACCGACAAGAAAGCCTTTGTCTTGCCGTCGCACACGCCGCACCCGCGTCCCAAGACGCAGATCGACCCCGCTCATACGCCCCAAAAGGAGCTTCGCGCCGGCTGAGAGACGAAAAAGATTTAAGCCGTATTCTTGCACCAGTATCAGGGGAAAGCGCACAAGCTCTTTATTCAACCTGCGCGCAAGCGGGGCCATCCAACCGTCGGGGCTTTCGGGAAGCCTGTCGTTTCCCGCCTCTTTCGCCGCCTTCGCCAGCCGATGCTCGTCAAAAAGAGTGAAATAGTCATCGGGCGTGCCCAACACGGCATTGGCCGAATCCTCATCAACCAAGCGCGCATAGTGTTGCCGCAACATTTCAAGACGGGACAGCAGATCCTCCGGCCTGCCCCCGTCATCGACCGGTACGGCAATGACCGTCGGTCGCTTGTCAACGGCAAAAGGATAAAGACGGGCAAACTCAATGGACTGCCTTAGCAGTGTCACGCACTGGGCATCGCTTATTTCTCTATAGAGGTTGCCGCCGGCGTGCAGATGGCAAAAAGGGGGGCCGCCGACAAGCGTCTCTTTCTCCTCGAACAAGATGACATCGCACCCCGCCGTCGCGACGGCCAACGCCGCCGTCACACCCGCCACGCCGCCGCCGACAACGGCCACCTTTGCCCTTCTATCCATGCAACCGTTCCGCAAGTTCAATCGGCGTTTTGACATAATGGCTCGCCTCGCACCCGTCGGTAAAGGCCGACGCCCCATAGCCCCACATCACCCCGATACTCTTGATACCGGCCCGTTTAGCCGAAAGTATGTCGTTACAGGAGTCTCCCACCATCAACGCATCTTCCGGCGCGACCGCAAGATACTTCAACGCGTAAAGCAGTGGCGCGGGATCGGGTTTTTTGGTTGTCAATGTGTCACCGCCAAGCACCAAGGCAAAACTATCTTCCCAACCAAACCGCCGTAATATCGGTTTTATAAAGCGTTCAGGCTTGTTGGTCACAAGGGCGGTGCGGATCCCCTTTTGTTGACATACTGTCAATACTTTGTCAATGCCCGTATAGGGGGTGGTTTTCTGAGACAAAACCGTGCCGTACGCTTCCATAAAGAGTGACAACGCCCGATCAAAGCAGATCGTATCCTCTTGCGCCTGCGCCGTCAACGCCCGGCGCACAAGCTTGCCGGCTCCGTCACCGATCCACCCCCTCACCTCATCCTCATTGCACATTCGCAAACCAAAATGGCGCAACATAGTATTTAGCGCCCATGTCAAATCGGGAACACTGTCAATCAGCGTGCCGTCCAAATCGAACAAAACCGCTTTAATCTTCCCCCCCTCTTTCACGTCACTTTTGAGCCGCCTGCTCTTTCAACCGCTCTTTCAACACCCGCTTGAGCACTTTACCCGTGGCGTTTTTGGGCAATGCGTCCACCAGCCGTATCTCACGGGGAATCTTGTAGTTGGCCAGCTTGGCTTTCAAATGGCTCTTAAGGGCCCGCACATCCACCTCAGACTCTTCAGCCGGCTCCACGAAGGCAACAGGAACCTCCCCGTTCTTTTCATCGGGCATGGCCACCACCGCCGACGTGCCCACTCCCTCAAAGGCGTTGATCACCTCCTCGATCTCCCGGGGATAGATGTTGATGCCTTTTGAGATAATCAGATCTTTCTTGCGATCGACAATAAAGAGATACCCATCCTCATCCAGATACCCCATGTCACCGGTTAAAAGCCAACCGTTGACGATGGTCTCGTCCGTGGCGGTAGGATTGCCAAGATACCCCTGCATCACGTTATCGCCCCGCACAATGATCTCCCCCACCTCACCGACAGGCAATTCCAACATATTCTCATCCACGATCTTGATCTCCACCCCGGGAATCGCGGGCCCGACGGAGAGAGGCTTCTGTTTTTTGGGAAGGTTAACCGTCACCACCGGTGAACACTCGCTCAGGCCGTACCCCTCCAACAGGCGCGCTTTGGGAAACTTCTCGCCAAAGCGCCTGAGCGTCGCTTCGCTAAGCGGCGCCGCGCCGCTGACGAAGTAACGGATTTTCTGAAACCACATAAAATACCAGGGGAGTTTGGCGCGACTGAGCGCGTTGTAGACATCGGGAACCCCCATGAACATCGTCACCCGTTTAAAGAGGATCTGTTTGATCACGTTGGAAAAGGGCATCACTTTACGCACAATCACGCAACTGGCCCCGTAATAGAGCGGCATAATGACCGTTACCGTCAACGTAAAGGCGTGGAACATGGGCAGATAGACGATAAAACGGTCTTTGCGCCGAAACGAGACAATCTCTCCCAGCGCCTCGCAATTGTGCATGATGTTGCGATAGCTAAGCATCGCCCCCTTGGGATTGCCGGTGGTGCCGGAGGTGTAGATAATAACCGCCAGATCGTCCAGATCGGGCAGTTGCACCTTCTCGTGGGTATGAAGAATCTCAAAAATCTCGTCAAAACCGATATTTTTGGCATCCGGTGATGAGAATTCCCCTTCCCAGACCACCTTTTCGATACCGGTCGTCTCCCACAGGGGCGTCACCACTTTGGCCAGGTCACCGGAAGCCATCAGCATCCGGGCACCGCAATCGTTGAGGATATAGGCGACCTCTTCGCTTTTCAAAAACGTGTTGACCGGCACCGCCACGGCCCCGATTTTGGTAATGGCAAAAAGCGAGATCACAAACTCCGGCGCGTTTTGCATGAAAATGGCGACCCGATCCCCTCTCTCAATCCCCGAAAGTTCCAGAAAACGGGCCAGGGTATCCACTTTTTTAAGCAGACGGCCGTAGGAGATGGTGCGTTTGCCGACAATCAGCGCCGTCCGCCGCGGTCTTTTCGCGGCGTGGGCGGCAAGCATCTCATAAAAGTTTCGGTAGGGATAGCGCATCGTTAAAACCGGTATCCGACCCCCAGACTGATCAGCTGGGCCGAGGCATCGGTAAACTCGACGGAGGGGTAGGGATAGATATTGGTATTTTCAGGCATCTTGACGGTGCGATCTTTTTTCATGTCGTACAGATAGGCCAATCCCACTTCCAGGCGGTCGTTGACACGGTAGCGTAGACCCGCCGAGAAAACGTTGGCGTCACTGTCGGGCAGTTCATAGCCCAGGGTGGCGTCGGGAATGGGAGACTCATCATAGGCGTAACCCAGCATAACGGTCAAGTCGTTGTTGACACGGTGCGTCACACCGATTCTGAAAGTGTTGGAGTCATCCCAGTTTTTGGGTTTGTCGGCGTAGATACCGCCGGGCATCCCTTTGGCGTAAATGGTCAGACGCTCATATTCAGACCAATAGACCCGCTCATAGACCACTTCCACCGTCGTATCCCCGCCGTTAAACGTATAATCCGCGGCAAGCGACAATGTGGCGGGTAACGGTACCGTCACCTCGGCATCCATCTTGTAGCCGACGGGAATACGCATTGGGGCAAACCCGTTCAAAAAGGTCAGATCCCCCTCCTCATCCAGGTCAATATTGCTCCGGTAGGTTGCCGCCAAACCCAATTCGGGCAGTGGTTTGTATGAGAGCGCCAGATTGTACCCCCATTCGCTATCATCCCCCTCCAGTTTCACATCGGGAGATGGTTTGGGGCTGGCTGAGAGGCGAATCTCTCCCTCGGTATAGATATAGCGTACCCCCGCGCCTATCGCCAGGGTATCGGTGATTTTATAAGAAACGGTCGGATTAACCTCAATAATCTTTAACTCAAACTTCTTGGCGCTCCACGACTCGGGCGCGTCGTTCCACCGCTTGGCCAACCCGCCCGGCTCGGTCATAGAGAGGCCAAACCGCAGGTTTCCAAAGGCGTCTGACACCATATGCAACTGGGGCAGGAGAAAGTTCTCCGTCTCCGTTTTATGGCCGTCGGTACCGTTTTTGATAGCGCTTAGATAAATGCCCATCAGATTGCCTTCCAGCTGATACCCTTCCGGCAAAAAGGCCATGTTGGCCGGGTTGAAGTAGGCTGAGTCCGCCGCCGTGGTATGCGATACGTACGCGCCCGCTAATGCCGTGGAGTTAAGAGACTGCTCCGGAATCTTGTAAGCGGCGCCAAACGCCGCCACCGCCGCCATAACGGAAAGGGAAAGAATCTTTTTCATCTACACGTCTCCTATGCTTTGATAAGTCGGTACAGGGCCGCGATCTCCTCCGCCCAGATGCTCTCATCAATGGTCTCCAGCACCAATGGAATATCATCCATCCTCGGGTCGTTCATAATCAGCGCAAAGGCTTCCCAACCGATCTCCCCTTTGCCCAGAGAGTGGTGGCGGTCTACCCGACTGCCGAGTTTTGGCTTGGCGTCGTTGATATGCATACCCTTAAGATACCCAAACCCCACTATTGTATCAAATTCCTTCATAGTTTCTTCATAACTCTCTTTAGTTCGTATATCATAGCCTGCCGTAAACATATGACAGGTATCCAGACAGACTCCGACCCGGCTCTTGTCTCTTGTCTTGTCGATCAGGTAGGCCAGATGCTCAAAGCGGTATCCCAGGTTGCTCCCCTGCCCGGCGGTGTTTTCTATGACCAACGTCACCCCCTCGGTCTCTTCAAGGGTAATATTCATCGCCTCGGCGATCCTCTCCAGGCACGCCTCCTCACTCATCTTTTTGAGGTGGCTACCGGGGTGAAAATTGAGCCGATCCAGCCCAAGTTGCGCGCATCGGCGTACCTCGTCAATAAAGGCGTCCAGACTCTTTTGACGCTTCTGCTCCTCCGGGTGGCCCAGGTTAATGAGGTAACTGTCGTGGGGCAGGACGTGACGGGGAGAAATGCCCGATTTCTCAAGATTGGCCTTAAACTTCTCTATCGTCTCCTCATCCAGCGGCTTGGCCTTCCACTGGCGCTGGTTTTTGGTAAAAAGGGCAAAGGCTTTCGCCCCGATGGCCATGGCGTTGAGCGGGGCGTTATAGACCCCGCCCGCGGCGGATACGTGCGCGCCGACAAATTTGTTCATCTACATCTCCCTGATCTTGATAAGCACACGGTGCAGGCGCTCTTTAAAACGCGCCTCCTTGCCGTTAAAAGTGTAGATTATATCGTATCGCCCCCTCTTATAAAGTTTCTGAATCCACCCGTCGGCCGTTTTTGTTACCTTGCCCTCTCCCGGAACGGGTCGGCCCTGCAAGATGGCCTGAAGGGTCCCTTTGGGATAGCGCGCGCCCATGACGCGCTCATAAAAACGCCCCTCGTCCATACAGCGGCCGTCCAGGCAGATACGCCGGCCTGTCGTCAACTCAAAAACCGGTTGCCCCCCGGAGTAGATCTGCGCCCCCGCGCCGTTTTGCGCTCTCATCACAAACCCCTGATCGGCCAATTTGATCTGCGGGGTCTTAAAGACAATAAAAGCCGGTGTTTTGGTTGTAAAATGTTTGGCGGCACAGCCGGCTAACAGGGCCAAAACCAGCCAACTTCCGACAAAATAGGATTTTTTCACCCGTCTCTCCTTCTTTTGAGTAGTATTTTATTATTCTTTAAGTTAAACAGAATATAATTTCACCCACAAACCGTTGATGGCCCCTTCATCTAGCGGTCCAGGATGCAAGGTTTTCATCCTTGTCACAGGGGTTCGAGTCCCCTAGGGGTCACCACCGTTTGACTCTCAGAACCTCAAATTCACAAGAAAAAATATCAAAAAAACTCTTTTTCAAGATTCTCAAATCTACCTGTTTGAATTTCTTCCCTCTTTTTGGCTACCATATCACCCAAGGAATCAATCTTTTGGAAAAACGTGACCCTGCCATGACAGTTTCGGTAATTATACCCACTTACAACGCCAAAAACGAGTTGGAAGCGCTGATTGAACGGCTCAAAAAACAGACCCTCCCTTTTGAGTTGGTCGTTATCGACTCCTCCTCCACCGACGGCACGGCGGAGGTCGGCCAAACACACGCCGACATTTTTCTCTCCATCGACAAAGCCGACTTCGACCATGGCGGCACCCGCACCAAGGCGGCCAAAGTCGCGTCGGGCGAGATACTGGTCTTTTTGACCCAGGATGCCCTGCCCACCCACGAAAAGACCCTCGAAAGGCTGGTGCGCCTTTTTAAAATCCCCGTCATCGGGGCCGCCTACGGCAACCAGATTCCCTATGAGCACACCTCGCTTTTCGGCCGCCACCTGCGCTCTTTCAACTACCCCGAGACCTCCTGCATCCGCACCGCGGCCGACCGGCCCCGTTACGGCATCAAAACCGCTTTTCTCTCCGACAGTTTCGCCGCCTACCGCCGCTCGGTACTGGAGGAGATCGGGTGGTTCAAAAACGGCCTGATCGTAGGCGAAGACACCTACGCCGGCGCCAAGATCCTTCTTAAAGGCCATGCCCTCGCCTACTGCGCC
>Ga0256843_1000349_pt1 | contig 39767 bp, 41 predicted proteins | sample AlvinellametaG_FD_191572 | JGI IMG/M metagenome (GOLD analysis project Ga0256843, IMG submission 191572) | Pompeii worm associated microbial communities from hydrothermal vent at the East Pacific Rise, Pacific Ocean - Alvinella | ecosystem: Host-associated > Annelida > Integument > Unclassified ...
GAACTTGATGGCTGGTTTGGTGATGCAGCAGTAAGTGTAGGAGTTGGTCAAATCTCACAAGAGGATGAAGCTCTCATTGCATGTGCAAAAGATACTTTGTACTATGCTATAGAGAATATCAAACAGGGTATGCGTTTTAAAGAGCTTTCTTATATGATGGAGCAGTTCATTTTAGAGCGTGGTTTTGTACCTTTAAGAAACTTTTGTGGGCATGGCATTGGTAAAAAGCCACATGAAGAGCCGGAAATTCCAAACTATCTCGAAGGAAACAATCCGAAATCGGGTCCTAAGATTAAAAATGGAATGGTTTTTTGTCTGGAGCCGATGATTTGTCAAAAAGAGTCAAAGCCAGTTATCTTAGATAACGGTTGGGATGTTGTTAGTACCGATGGTTTACGCGGTTCACACTATGAGCACACTGTCGCAGTTGTTGACGGTAAAGCTGAAATATTATCTCTTGCATAGAGTAAAAACTTTAAAAAGGAACTTATAATGGCTAAAGCAGATGTTATTGAGGTTGATGGCAAGATTATTGAAGCATTGCCTAATGCAACTTTTCGTGTAGAGTTGGAAAATGGGCATATCATTCTGTGTCATATCGCAGGTAAAATGCGTATGCACTATATCAAAATTCTTCCAGGCGACAAAGTGAAGCTCGAGTTAACTCCATACTCACTTGACAAAGGTCGTATCACTTACAGATACAAATAATCAAAGGGTTGTTTCCCTTTGATATTTCTAATTAAAACTTCCCATCATTACGAAATTCTGAGATTTCAGTCTCTACCATTTCATCTATCATAACTTTAAAAAGTTCACTGATCATATTTGGATTTATATTTAATGCTATGGCACGTTTACGAACACGCTGCATTATGTTATCTATTCTATCTTCAGCTTTTACTTCATCGACAGAGTTTTTAAATGCTGCTGCTTGACGTATTAAATGACTTCTTTCTGAAATTAAATCTACTAATTTTGCATCTATTTTATCTATTTCGTCTCGTACTTCTTGCAGTGAATTACATTTTTTCATAATACTCCTTTTTGTGAAATATATCTATTAATACTTTTGTAACAATCTACCTATATAATCATACCTACGATTCTCCTTGTATATCCTTAATTTGATTCATTAATGATCTACAATTACATTTCAAAGCAAACGCGATTGAGAGATCTGCTCTCTCAATATCTTTTCTCAATTTGGTTTTACTATCTTTTTCATTGCCTTGGGTAGATGCGCAAAGGGAATATTGAAAGTATCGAGTTTTTTACCATCTTCATAGCGAAGAACATCAAGTGTCATACTCTCTGCTTTAAAACAGAGAATTTTGTACTCAATGCCGTTTTCACAAAAGCTCAGGTTTTTACTTTTAAGATCAATAATCTTTTTCTTTTTTGCCATAATTTAATCTTTGAGATAGATACCTGTATCTTTTACTTCTATTTTATCTTCAGTTCTGAGTTTTGTAAGGGCAGCTTTAAACTCTTTTTTGCTCATACCAAAAATATCTTTGATAAGTTCGGGAGCACTTTTTGAGTTGTAGGGCATAATACCGTTATGCTCTTTGAGAAGTTCAAGTACTTTTTCTGCCGCACCACCACTCTTTTTACTGCCGGCTTTGCGTAGAGAGAGGTCAATATTTCCATCTTTTCTTACTGTTTTAACATAGGCCTTTTTATGCTCACCTACACGAATATTTTCAAATATCTCATTATGATAGATAAGACCTTCATATCTATTCTCTACGAGTACTTTATATCCAAGAGGCGTCTTTGTAAGTATAAGTATATCTACCTCTTGATGTGGTTTTATCCCCTTGACTCTCTTCTCAAAGAAATCGCCCAGCTTCTCCGTAGCAATAAGTCTGTGTGTTCTCTCGTCATAGACAACTTTAACAAAGCGTTTCTCTCCTATGATGGCTGTTGTCTTTTGCAGTTTTTTTGGAAGCAGCAGGTCTTTTGGCAGTCCCCAGTCCAAAAAAGCACCAAAAGGAGCAATATCTACAATCTCTAAAACTCCGAACTCATCAAGTTTTACTTTTGGAGTATCTGTAGTTGCAACAAGTCTGTCTTCTGAGTCTGTATATAAAAAGACATCTATTAAATCTCCCTCTTTCATATCCTGCGTGAGGTACTGTCCGGGAAGAAGCACATCATTGCCGTCTTGTGCCATTAGGTAGGCACCCGGAGTTGTAAGTCTGTCAAGTTTGAGGGTATTGATCTGCCCCAGTTCTAAAAAATAGTTTTGTTCTTTCATTGGTAATTCCGTTATATTAATATAGTGCAATTATAGCTGAATTTTAGCTATATGCGACACTTAAAAGTACTACCAACAAAACAGGAGGGGTAATAAGCAGACCAAATTTTGAATAACTCCAAAAAGTAATTTTTACATTTTGTTTTTCAAGAGAGTGGAGCCAAAGAAGTGTTGCCAGAGAACCAAAAGGTGTCATCTTTGGACCCAGATTACACCCTATGATATTTGCATAAACCATTGCGTGATTGCCTATATCGTGCAGGGCAATATCCATAATCATAATTGTTGGCATATTATTCATTACAGCAGAGAGTCCTGCTGATATAAAACCGGTTCCTACAACTGCTATAAGCTGACTCTGTGCATTGAGGTAGCTAAGTATGTGAGTAATCTCATTGGTAAGACCTGCATTCTTAAGTCCATAAACAACAACATAAAGGCCAAGCGAGAACCAGACTATCTGCCACGGAGCCTCTTGGATAATTTTTTGTGCATCTACAGCTTTGCTCCCTGCGGCAATGGCTAAAAAGATAAGTGCTCCGCTGAGTGCAAAGAACGATACAGGAATATGGTAGATATCTCCTATGGTATAACCTGTAAGAAGTAAGAGCAAAAAGAACCATGAAAACCAAAAGAGCTTCTCATTTTTAAGAACACTCTTTGGATTTGGTAGAAGTGTGATATCTACAGTTTTTGGTATATCTCTGTATAGTAGAAGAAATAAAAAGAGCACAGAGGCAGCTACACTTATAAGGTATGGGAGTATCATATTTTGTAAAAAAGTGATAAAACCAATGCCAAAATAGTCAGCTGTTACAATGTTTGTAAGGTTTGAAAAGACAAAAGGCAGAGATGCAGCATCACTTATAAATCCACCGGCAAGCAAAAAGGCTAGAATTGTCTTTGTATTGAGCTTTAAGATACGCATTTTTGCAAGGAGTATGGGAGTTAAGATAAGTGCTGCTCCATCATTTGCAAAGAGTGCAGAGACGATAGCTCCCAATATAACAGAGTAGAAAAACATCAAACGTCCGTTTCCACCGGAGAGTTTAGCCATTTTAAGTGCTGCCCATTCAAAAAAGCCTATGGCATCAAGAACCATAGAGAGGATGATTATGCCTATAAAAGCAAATGTTGCATCCCATATAATAGTAAAAACTTCATAGATGTCATCAAAGGAGACAACTCCAAGAAGGAGTGCCAAAATTGCTCCGATAACAGCAGTTGTACCTATTTGAAGATTGCGTGGTTGCCATATAACAAAGAGAAGGGTAGTGAAAAAAAGGAGTGATGCCAAAATCATATAGAGTAGTTTCCCTTCATTTGTTAAATAATTCGTTATAATTTAACATAATAACAAAAAAAGGATTACAAATGTATAGAATATTTTTACTATTACTTTCTTTGATACTCTTTGTAGTAACAGGATGTTCAACAAATTCCAAACCTGAGTATAGCGGCACAAATTATAGACAGATTAAACACTATGAAATAGGTGAAATTGTTGCTGTACGTAATGTAAGAATCAGTGATGATGGAACTGGAACTTTTGTAGGTGCTTTGGTAGGTACAGTACTTGGTTCATTAACCGGTGGAGGTAGAGGAAATGCTCTTGCCACATTAATAGGTGGTCTTGGAGGTGCTTATGTTGGGGGCAAAGCCAATAAGGCAAATGCACAAGAGCTCTCTGTCAAACTTGATAATGGAGAAGATATTGTTGTGATAGCCAAAGGACAGAGTTTTTTAGTTGGTGATAAGGTAAAAATAATTAAAGAAGGTAATCGGGTAGAACAGGTTTATCGTATTCGTTAAACCTGTTTTCCAAATATAAGGAGACGTGCATATTTCCCTCCCCAAATACCAAAGAGCATAATCCAGGCAAAAACAGAGATATCAAAGAGATATGCCATATCCCATCCAAAAGCGACATTGAGGCTTAAAAGAGAGCGAAGCAGTACAACTGCTTGAACAAAGAGAAATATTTTTGTCGTAAAAGCGTCTGCTTGAGGAGGAACTCCTGCGTGGCCTAAAATAACCCGTGTACCAAATCCTACAAGAACAGTTGTTAAGAATCCAAGTGCTAAAAGATGTATATTGAAGAAATAGAGTGATGTCTCAAAGAAGATCTCTGCAAGTAGAGAGATTGCAGAGAGTCCAAATGCTGTTGGCAGCCAAAAGAGTGCAAGGTGCAGTACCCAAAGAATAGATGGAGATTGTAAAGGGTGTAACTCCCAACGCAAGAACTCACGCAGCATATAGATAGCAAGTAGAATATCTGTTACTATTTCTGCTGAGGCAATCCCAAATGTAGCAAAAAGCACTTTGAAAACAAAGAGTACCAGGACTATTTTTACAAAATTTGGATTTTTCTCTGCCCATGAGTGAGAGAAGAAGGGAATCATCCTCTGTCCTACACTAAAGGCTAAAAAGATGAGGTAGAGATAGAAAGTGATATAAATACCAAAAAGAGCTGCAAAATCAAGCTTAAAAGCAACAACACAGAGTAAAACAAGATGTCCCACGAGCCCAAAATAATTTGCAACTAAAATCCAAAAAGAGTCATTTTTATCGGGAGCTGCTCCATTTTTGTAGATGGATTGGAGTTTTATAAGATTAAATATCTCTGATAAAAAGAGTAAAAACATCGCAAAGAGTGTGAGATAGAGATGAATAAAAACTCCTGCCATAAAGAGTAAAGAGGCAAAAACATTGAGATAAAAGAGGCGGACATAGTAGTTTTTTTCTATAATAGCACTCTGATTAAAGCGTGGGAATGTTGTAAAGAGAAACCCTGTAAAAAGATTATGAAAAACCAAAAATGCAAGAGAGTAGATATGGAAGAGTGTTGTATCTATAGTAAGAGAGACTACCCCTTTGTAGGCCATAAAAAAAAGAAGCATAACACTCAGGGCGTTAAAAATTCCAAGTGCGAAAAAGGGCTGATGAGGCTGTGATAAAAAGTAGTTTTGTTCTGTTTGCATACTATTCCTAAATAAGATAATTTCGATTTGTTTTTTTACAGTATGCACCTAGCATAGCGTGTTCAAAGTCATTGTTTGTTGCATATTCATAGCCAAAAGTTTTTTTCCAAAGAGAGTGGGGTTCCATACAGAGATAGAAAAAGACTCTATCTTCTCCCTGCTGCCAGGGACGAAAACTCTCATAAGCGTGTTTGAACATCTCTATCTTTGTTTTTTCAGGATAAGATGTCTTTCCACTTGCATCTTCGTGAGGAATCTGTGTAATTTTACTTCGAAACTCCCGCTCACGCAACTGTTTAATAACAGGTTTGATAAAGGTAAGTGTTCCAAAGCTCACAAGTGCGACCTCTGAGGGTTGAAACTCTCTGAGAAGTTGTTCATATATTGCTTTATACTCATCAAGATAGCCCTCATACTCCACAATAGGATGAAAGTGAAAACCTACTTTGACACCTTTGTCTGCCATTTTTCTTGCAGCTGCAATTCGCTTTTGAAGTGATGCTGTAAGATGTTCTTCATTTTTGATGATAGTGGGAGTATTTAAGCTCCAGGTACAAAGAATGTTCTCTGGAACATCACTCTCCAGCAGATATTTTATGTTATCTGATTTTGTTTTAAACTCCAAAATAACATTTGGGTTTTTTCGGGCAAACTCCAAAAGGGCCTCAAGTACCCCTTCTCTGTTACCAAACATAAGTGAATCACTTGCCTGACCGGTACCGATATGGTAAGTTTTGTTTGCATCAAGCTCTAAATTGAGCAGTTTCTCTTTAAAGCCTGCATCAAATGTAATGGTGTTTTGATTGTAAAAGCTCTGAATTGAGCAGTAGGAGCAGTCAAATCCACAACTCTCAACCGCATCAAGTGTCAAAAGATTACAACAGCGTGTCTTCTCACTCGCAACGGGGCAGAGTCCCAGTCCAAAACCCTCTTTAGGCTCTGTTTTGAAAGTGAATTTTTGCTCGTTTGGAATGTTTTTAAGTCTAAAGTCTTTATAGGAGTTTGGTTTGTTGCGTATTGCTTCATAACTCTCACGCAACTGTTTTAATGCTATTTTTTTTGTTGGATGTTGAGGGAATATCTCATAGATACGCTTTTCATCCCACATCTCAAGATCTCTTGCCATATTGATAATCTGTAGGAGATCTTGATGTGAAAATCTGTATAAGTAAGCTTTCTCTCGTATGAACTGCTGTTCATTTTGAGGAAGTTTTGTATAAAATGTATTTGCTATTGCTTTGTTAAATTTATCGTCATAAGAATTCATAAAGCAATTCTAGCAAAAAGTTCCCCTATTTGATAGGGATAACTTTAGCTTTTGGTTGTTTTGTAGCTTTTTTAGGAATCGTTACAGTGAGAATACCATTTTTAAATTGCGTAGTAAGAGCATCTTCATTGATGTTCTCAGGTAGTTGAATCATCTTTTTGAAACTGCCATAGTATATCTCTTTTTTTACATACTCTTTTGATTTTTCCTCTTTAGACTCTTTTTTCTCTCCTTCAAGCGTCAATATCTTTTGATCGTCTATAGAGAGTTTGATATTTTTCTTTTCGACACCTGCAAGATCAAATTTGATAATAATCTCTTTTTTTGAGTCTTGAATATCTGTTCTGGGATAGTTGATATTATTAAGAGCTGATCTGTTGAGATGAGAATCGATAAGAGAATTAAAATACTGGTTCATCTTTGCAAACTCTGCATCGTAAGGGTTTGTTGTTGTAGCAGTCGCAGCATTGAGTGTAACACCAATAAGAGAAGCCGCTAAAATAGAAGTAAATGTTTTTTTCATATTAGATCCTTTATAAGGTATCAGCACCTCTTATTTGATGCTGATACTTTTTGTCTTTTTAGACTCTACTTTCTCTAATGTCAGATAGAGTCTTCCATCTTCAAACTTCGCTTGAATCTTATCTCTGTCTATGTTGTCAGAGAGAACGAAGCTGCGTGAGATGACTCCGAAGTTTGACTCACAAAGATAGTAGTCATCCTCTTTGACCTCATTTTTATAACGACGAATTGCCGTTACTGTGAGGTAGTCATCTTCTACTTTTAATTCTATATCTTCTTTTTTAACACCTGGTAAATCAACCTCAATGGTAAATGTGTCATTATCGTGTTTTGCAAGGTTTGCCAGAGGCAAGTGAGAAGCTACATTGTTAAATGTATCTTTTACAACCTCTAAACCTTTTTCTACTTTATCTTCTACTTTTTCTGCAATATCTTTTGTTGTTTTTACTATATCCATAATGCACCTCCTGTAATCTTTTATAATTTATTTGATTTCAATTTTTTTCGTACTATCTTTAATCACTTTGAGTTTTGGAATGATAATCTCTAAAACGCCATTTTCACTTTTTGCTTCAATATTTTCTACATCAACTTTTTCTGGAAGTGTGAAACTGCGTGAGAATGTACCATAGGCACTCTCTACTCTATAGTAATCTTCCTCTTTTACCTCTTCTCTTACTTCACGTTTTCCCTTAATAGTAAGAACATTTTTATCGACACTAATCTCTACGTCCTCTTTTTTTACACCAGGAAGATCAACATCAATATAATATGCATCATCACCTTCTCGTGTATTTACAGCAGGAGTAAAGTCAAATACCTCTTTTGGTTCCTGCTCTTCAAACTGTTTAAAAAACTCATTAAATAGGTCAAATCTTTCTCTTGTTGTTTGGTATGGATTTCTATATCTTGTTACAATCATCATAGACTCCTTTTTAAAAATTTATTTCTAGCGAAATTGTAAAATATTTTAAAAAGGAGAAGTGCTACTTTAGTAGCATTTGGGAAGTTTTTTCTAAAAGGGCTTGAAAGTTTTTGATTTTGATGTTTCTTCGGCTTGTCTCTATGAGATTGTCAGCCTTGAGTTGTTTGAGGGTTCTCTCAACAACATGGCGTACTGTACCGAGGAGTTTTGCTATCTCTGTGTTGGAAAGATTATGGAGCAGATTGTGCTTGAACCTTTTGTTTGGATTGAGGTTATCTACTAAAAGATTGATAAGTCTATCTTTTGTATCATAAAGTGCCAAATCTGTAGCAAGTTCTTCGGTATGACGCATTTGAGCTGCAAGATATGGAAAGAATTTTTTGTTAAATGTAGTATCGTGTTCTAGCCAATAGCGAACTTTTTCTATAGGAAGTTGTAGTACCTTGCAGTTTTCAAGTACTTCATAAATAACATCATGAGGTTGATTGTCAAGAAGTGAGAGAACATCAAACATATCTCCTCGTTTGTAAATAAAGATGGTTTGTTCTTTATTATTTGTAAAATTTATCTGGTATGTTTTAATACGTCCATCAACTACAATATAAAAATATTTTAGCAGATCATCGGTAAAAAAGGGAGATGCCCCTTTTTCAAACTCCAACGGTTTTGCATATTTGTAAAACTCATCTTCAAAAGTCTGTGTTGTGTTATTTAAGAGTTCAAGTTGTTTTGAATGTGTTTGCATGCTATAATTGTAACATAGATAGAGCGGGAGGTAGAGAGAATATGTATGATGGTGAGAAACTTTTTTTAAATATGCTGGTTTTTTTTAGTGCTGTTGCCTACTGGTTTGCTACCTCTCACGCAATTCCTGCTCTTTTGGGTGTTGTAGTTGTAGGATTATACTTTTTTGATGAAAATCTCTCTCTTCCTGCATTAATCATTACAATTATCACACTTTTGATGATGATAGTCTATTTCTTTATAGACTACTACTATTTTGATGAGGGTGACAACTTTGCACAGTTTGGTTTTAGTGCGCTTTATATGGGTGTGCTCTACTTTAAATCAAAAAGTATCTTCAATGCAGAGTAGATTTTATTGCAATTTGTAAGATTTTAAATCTTTTGCTCTTTTTTTGATTACTATTACAAGAAAAAAGAGGATGTTATGACTTTAGGAAAATGCCCTTATTGTGATGATGGAGTAATTGAAGTACGAGACAGAGAGGTACGAGGAAAAAAAGTAAAACTTTATGCCTGTTCTAATGCACACTGGATGAGTGAAGATGGAGAGATGTATGAGCTCACACCCGATGCGAGTTGTGATTTTCGTATTTGGCAAAACGCTCTGGCGCGATATGGCAAGTGGCTCTCTTATAAAGAGGTACGTGAGCTGTTAAGTGAGGGTGAGCTTGAAGTGGAGCTGTTGAGTAAAAAATATGGCAAAAAGATCTACTATACAAAGAGTATTGTTCTTAATCAGGAGTATGGTGTCAGTATAATTTGGGATTAGTATTTTATTTAACTAAAGATTCTCTATAGGACTCTTTGATATAATCATTGTATGTTAAAGCAGTATCAAGAAGCTATTGAAAAGACAAATATCGTCTCAAAAACCAATATATATGGGATTATTACTTTTGTTAACGATGAGTTTTGCAAAATATCGGGTTATACAAAAGAGGAGCTCATAGGTAAAAACCACAATATAGTCAGACATCCTGATGTTCCCTCTGAAGCCTTTAAAAAGCTTTGGAAAACAATTCGTGCAAAAAACATCTTTAAAGCTACCGTAAAAAACCGTGCAAAAGACGGCTCCACATTTTATGTCAATACGACAGTTATTCCTATTTTGGATGAAGATGGTGATATTGAAGAGTTTATCGCCATCCGTTATGATGTGACAAAGGAGATTTTCTACCGAGAGTCTTTGGAGAAAAAAGAGAAAGAGCTAGAGGAGCTAAACAGGGAGCTTGAAAAGCGTGTAGAGATGAAAACAAAAGCACTCAAAGAGTTGAATGAGACTTTGGAGATGCGTGTTTCAGAAGAGATAGCCAAGAATGAAGAGAAGCAGAAGTTGATGTTTTGGCAATCGCGTTTTGCCTCTTTGGGAGAGATGATAGCAAATATCGCGCACCAATGGAGACAGCCGCTAACGGAGCTAAACCTCACGCTCTTTTCATTAAAAAAAGCAGCTTTGCAAGGTAAAAATGATGAGGTAGAGAGCCTTTATGGTGAGAGTAAAGAGTTAATTCAAAATATGTCAAATACCATAGAAGATTTCTCTAACTTTTTTAAACCAAATAAAGAGAAACACTATTTTATGCTCCATGAGAGTATTGATGAAGCACTTCAGTTCTTAAGTCGTGTTCTGAAAAAAGATATGATTCATGTTACTACAAGTTATGAAAATGTACGAATTTTAGGTATTAGTAATGAATTTACACAGGTTATTATCAATCTGGTAAAGAACTCCAGAGATGCTTTTGTAGAAAATGCACTTTTGTTGCGTGAGATTCATATTAAAGTGAGTAAAAATGATAGATATGCCTATGTTGAAGTTGAAGATAATGCAGGGGGTATTCAGACAAAAGAGAAATATAAAATATTTGAGCCCTATTTTACGACAAAACACTCCTCTCAAGGGACAGGTTTGGGGCTTTTTATGTCAAAAATGATTTGTGAAAAGGGTTTTAATGGTTCTCTTGATGTTACATCAAAGAGAGCAAAGACAAAATTTACAATAACTATCCCTTTGGAGGCACAGGAAAATGAAGAGTAGATTTCTTAAATCACTTTCAATTCTTTTGGTGGAAGATGAACATAAACTTTCAACACTGCTTCGTAATGCAATTGGTGAAAATTTTGCAAATTTTTATGTAGCTTATGATGGAGAAGAGGGGCTGGAAATATTTCGAGAAAAGCATCCCGATATTGTTATAACAGATATAATGATGCCAAAAAAAGATGGATTAAGTATGGCTAAAGAGATACGTGCGGATGAGAGTGCTATTCCTATTATAATACTCAGTGCATTCAGTGAAACAGAGAAACTTTTGGGGGCAATAGATGTCGGTGTTATTAAATATTTTATAAAACCTTTTGACCCGGATGAGCTTTTACAATATATTGTCTCTTTGCAAAAATATTTTGGTCAAAATAAAGTCAGATTAAGAGATGGTTATAGTTATGATACTGTTAAGAGAGGATTGTATAAAAAGAGCCGTTATGTTGCATTAAGTCAAAAAGAGAAAGAGTTTTTAGAACTTCTTGTCAGCTATGCACAGCAGGAGATATATACGGTAAAAGATAGTGTGATTAAAGAACATTTATGGGGTGAAGATGTCAGTAATGATAGATTACGTACCTTTATAAGAAGATTTCGCGTAAAAACATCAAAAGAGTTAGTGAAAAATATAAAATCAGAAGGTTATCAGGTAGTAGTTTGTTAAAATTATCACTTTTACACAGGACGAAGAGTACCCTGTGCTAGGAGTTGTGTAAAACTGAAATTTGCTTTGAATCTTTTGTGTCCCTCTCATTCTAAATACTCCTTATATAGTCTATATTTTCCCTTTTTGCATCTCTATATAGACTACAAACAACTCCTAAAGTGATAAGAGTAGTTTATAGAAAATCTAATTAAGAGAGACTAATAATTTGTGTCATTTTTATGTCATTTAAAAAAGACTCTATAAGCTTAATAAAAGTTTTACATTTGTTTTGCTATAATTCCAATCCGCTTTGCTGTTTTAACATTAAAAGTAGAGTATTTCTATCTTTATATATAATGTATAAAAGATACAAGTATTGGCAAGCGAAATTCAAGATTCTTTGCCTAAAAACAGCAAAGACAAAGACTCATAAGGACTTACGATGAAAGTAAGAGCTTCAGTAAAGAAAATGTGTGATGACTGTAAAGTTATCAAAAGAAGAGGTATTGTAAGAGTAATCTGCAAGAACCCTAAACATAAACAGAGACAAGGATAACCATGGCTCGTATTTCTGGTGTTGATTTACCTAAGAAAAAGAGAATAGAGTACGGTTTAACGTATATCTATGGTATTGGTCTTCATACTTCACGCATGATTTTAGATGCAACAGGTATTGACTATAACAAAAGAGTTTTCGAACTAAACGAAGAAGATGTAGCAGCAATTACAAAAGAGATCCGTGAAAACCATATGGTTGAGGGTGATCTTCGTAAGAAAGTTGCAATGGATATTAAAGCACTTATGGATTTAGGAAGCTACCGTGGTCTTCGTCACCGTCGTGGTCTTCCAGTTCGTGGTCAAAAAACTAAGACAAATGCGCGTACTCGTAAGGGTAAACGTAAAACTGTCGGCGCGGCGTAAGGATTAAAGCATGGCAAAAAGAAAAGCTGTTAGAAAAAAAGTAGTAAAGAAAAATATCTCACGTGGTATTATTCATATTGCAGCATCATTTAACAATACATTAGTAACTATTACTGATGAGATGGGAAATATGATTGCTTGGAGTTCTGCTGGTAGCCTTGGTTTTAAAGGTTCTAAAAAATCTACACCGTTTGCAGCGCAAGCAGCTGTTGAAGCAGCAGTAGAGAAAGCAAAAGTACATGGTATCAAAGAGCTTGGTATTAAAGTACAAGGTCCTGGTTCTGGACGTGAAACTGCAGTTAAATCTGTTGGTGCTATCGAAGGAATCCGTGTTACATTTATGAAAGATGTTACACCACTACCACACAACGGTTGTCGCGCACCTAAGCGCCGTAGAGTTTAAGGAGATTACTGATGGCAAGATATAGAGGTCCAGTAGAAAAAATCGAAAGAAGATTCGGAGTAAGCCTTAACTTAAAAGGTGAGCGTCGTTTAGCAGGAAAATCTGCTTTAGAAAAGCGTCCGTATGGTCCAGGACAACACGGTCAACGTCGTAAAAAAGTTTCTGAGTATGGTTTACAACTCAATGAGAAACAAAAAGCGAAATTCATGTATGGTATTTCTGAAAAACAATTCCATGCGCTATTCGTTGAAGCAAAACGTCGTGATGGAAATACAGGTACAAACCTTATTACACTTATCGAGCAAAGACTTGACAATGTAGTTTACAGAATGGGATTTGCATCTACTCGTAGATTTGCACGTCAACTTGTAACACATGGTCACATCCTTGTAGATGGTAAAAAAGTTGATATTCCTTCTTACCGTGTTAAACCGGGTCAAAAAATAGAAGTGAAAGAGGCTAGTAAAACTAATAATCAAGTTCAACGTGCTATTGAACTTACAAACCAAACAGGTCTTGCTCCATGGGTTGACATTGATGCTGAAAAAGTATTTGGTATCTTTACTCGTCTTCCTGAGCGTGAAGAGGTTGTTATTCCGGTTGAAGAGCGTTTAATCGTTGAGCTTTACTCGAAATAATAATTAATAAAAAGGGCGTAAAAGATATGAAAAAAATTAAAACTACACCACTTGCTCCTCAAGAGTTTGAGGTAGAACAAATTAGTGAGAATGAAGCTAACATTATGGCATATCCGTTTGAGACGGGTTATGCTATCTCTTTAGCACATCCACTTCGCCGTTTTCTATTAAGTAGCTCAGTCGGATATGCACCAATCGCTATTAAAATCGAGGGTGCTAAACATGAGTTTGATTCTGTTCGTGGTATGCTTGAAGATATTTCAGATTTTATCTTAAATCTAAAAGAGATTCGTTTTAAATTAACGAATGAAGCAACAGAGGCAGAGATCAATTACAGTTTTGCTGGTCCTTGTACTATTACAGGAGCTGATTTAGCTACGGATGAAGTTGAAGTAGTGACTCCTGAGGCACCACTTGCTACACTTAACGAAGATTCTACTTTGAACTTTAGCATTAAAATTGCTCAAGGTATTGGTTATGTTGCGAGTGAAGATACTTATGAAGAGCTTGAAGAAGGGTATATAGCACTTGATGCTTTCTTTACTCCTGTTAGAAGTGCAACATATAAAATTGAGAATGTACTTGTAGAGGATAACCCTAATTTTGAGAGAGTTGTAATGAACATCAAAACAGATGGTCAAATCTCTCCTATTGATGCATTTAGAAACTCTTTAGAAGTTATGTATGCACAATTGGCTGTATTTAACTCAGAGATTAGTATTAAAGCTCCAACTACTATTGAGAGAGTTGAAGAGTCTGCAGATCTTAAAAAACTAACTACTAACATAGATAGTCTTGGTCTAAGTGCTCGTAGTTTTAACTGCCTTGATCGCTCAAATATTAAACTCATTGGTGAAATTGTACTTATGAGTACAAATGATCTGAAAAATGTTAAAAATCTTGGAAAAAAATCTTACGATGAGATCGTAGAAAAAGTACAAGAGTTTGGTTTTACAGTTGGTGCTGATTTAGATGATGATGTAGTAACTGCACTCAAAAAGAAAATTGAAGCGGCTTCTTAAGCACGCGAATAAAAGAGGAATAAGATATGAGACACCGTCATGGATATCGTAAGCTAGGTCGTACAAGTGCTCACCGTAAGGCACTTTTAGCGAACCTTAGTATTTCGTTAATTGAACATGGTAAAATTGAAACAACTGCTGTAAAAGCAAAAGAGCTTCGCTCTTATGTTGAGAAATTAATCACAACTGCTGCAAAAGGTGATTCTAATGCACACAGAGCAGTATTTGCTGCGCTTCAAAACAAAGAAGCTACGAAAAAACTTGTAAATGAAGTTGCACCACAATACGCTGAGCGTAACGGTGGTTACACAAGAATTACAAGAACACGTATTCGCCGTGGTGATGCTACACCTATGGCATTTATTGAATTAGTATAATCTAGTTCATTTATCGGGGTATCTGCCCTGATAAGCACTTCTTTATAAAGAGAAACTCTAAACTTTCCACATTCTAAAATACTTACATCAGGATATAAATTATGAGTACTTTCGCATTTGGAACACAGAGAATCACTCAAGAGAATCTTTTACACATAGAGGCTTTGAAAGAGGCTATTGAGATGGGTGTGCGTATTATTGATACTGCTCCCTACTATACGAACGGAAGTTCGCAGCGTGCAGTAGCACAGGTTATGGGACTTTTTGAAGATGAAATACGTAGTGAGATAGAGATAATCTCCAAGTATAGATTTGCTAATGATGAGAGTTTGGAAAATGATCTCACGCAGACACTTCAAAATCTTCAACTCAACTCCATTGAGACATTTTTAATAGATACGCCAGAGTCATTTATCTATGAGTCCATTGAGAAGAAGATGGCAAAAGATGAGATGCTTGATGCACTCTATGAGAAGTTGTTTAAAGCATTTGTTTCTCTTGAGAAAGAGGTACAAAATGGTCGTATAAAAGGGTATGGAATAAGTTCAGATGCTTTTGCAAAAGAGCATAGTGCTGCTGATTTTCTCCCTTATGAAGATCTGCTCACGCTTGCACAAAAAGCTGCAAAAGAGCTGGGTAAAGAGCAACACAGCTTTACAACTGTAGCATTTGTGCTCAATTTATTAGAGAGAGATGGACTTTTGTGTGCTGCCTGGGCAAAGCGTAATGGAGTAAGAGTCCTTACAAACAGAGCACTCAATGCACAAAAAGATGGCTTGATGTATCGTTTGGCAGAGTATGAAGAGCCTAAAGAGTACTACCATACACTCAATGAACTGCTGGAGATTTGTGATAACAAAGAGCTTGAAGCACTCTATAATCTCATAGAACAGATGGATATGAACAGACATAAATTTGCTTTTGTTGAGGAGTATGATACTTTTTTAGTTGCACAGATATTGCCACATATCAAAAAGACGATTGAGAAGATACCCACTGAACTTTTGGATACTCTTTTGGAGTATATTGAGCGATTTTTAACTGCCTACAGAGATGTAGTTGCCTATGAAGCTGCAAAGATGACAAAAGTAGCACTTAAGGAGTATTTTCAAGAGTGCAATAAGAAGATGCAGGAGTGTGCATTGGAGTATCTGCTAAAAATTGACGATATAGATGCTATTGTGGTTGGAATGAGAAAACCGACATATGTAGAGGAGATAATGGCTTTAAAAAGCTAGTTAAATTTATTTTTTATCGCTTGTTAAGCGATTTTGTCATATTTTATGATTATAATATAGAATGAAATTTTGAAGGATAAAAGATGATACCATTTAGTGATGAAGAGCTTATGGAACCGGTAAAACACGTTATAGATAAAGTTCGCCCGTCATTGGCTCTTGATGGTGGAGATATTGATTTTATTACTGTAAAAAATGGTACTGTATATGTACAGCTTAAAGGGGCTTGCGTGGGGTGTGCGAGTAGTGGTTCAACATTAAAATATGGGGTTGAAAGACAGTTGAGAATGGATATTCATCCAGAAATTTGTGTGGTAAATGTTCCTTTTGGAATGGAAAACGATATAGATAGTTTATAAATATTGAATAACGGCACGACTGTATAGTGTGTCAGAAAAGATGAAAAATGAGTACAATAAGTAAATATAAAATATTATCACAGGCAAAAGAGAGTTTTTCTCAGGCAGACTATAAGAGTGCTTTGGAAAAATTTGCTCAGGTTTTGCAAAACTATCCAAACTCAAAAGAGGCATACAATGGAGTTATTTTATCTGAAATGGCTATGAGTGGTGAGATAGGTGCTGAAGCACTTTTTGATTATTATGAAATTTTAAGAGAAGAAGATCAGGAAGAAGCTGATGTAGTAATGCAAGAAATCCTCCAAAATATGGATGGTACATTGGAAAAACTTTCAGAAGCATTTACACAACCTCTTCGAGATCGTTTAGAGTATGAAGATGGTATTCTCTATACAGATTTTAAACAGTTAGTTGAAGACGGTGCTGATTTTAAAGAGACTTTTGAAAATATTATGTTTTCAACCAAAGTCATTATTACAGAGAAGGAAGATTTTATTGATTTTCTTGATAAGCTTATAGAACACGGTTTTACAGAAATGGCATTAACATACCTTGAAAATGCACTTAGTGCTTATCCGACAGATACGCTCTTGATGAAACTTTTAAAAAAATTGGCACAAGGTAAAAATATTGAAAATTGAACTTCCAAATCAGGCATATAGATATGTAACTGAAAATTCGCAAGAGTGTGACAGCCAGACAGCTTTTGTCCTTACAACACAAAATGAGAAGTATCTTGATGATGCAAAAGCGCATAATGCCCACTCTATTATTAAAATTGGAGATATTGCATCACTCTTTGGTGTAGATAAGATTAAGATTGTCGGTATTACGGGAACAAACGGCAAGACGACAACAGCGAGTGCCATCTACTCTTTTTTGCTTGACTTGGGTTATAAGGCAGCTATGCAGGGTACTCGCGGGCTTTTTATGAATGATGAAGTAGTGGAGGGTAAGAGTCTTACAACCCCTTCAGTACTCAATACCTACAGACATATCTATCAGGCAGTAGAGGCAGGATGTGAGTACTTCATTATGGAGGTGAGTTCTCACGCGATTGTCCAAAAACGTATTGAGGGGCTTGATTTTGAGCTTAAAATCCTCACAAATATTACACAGGACCATCTTGATTACCATAAAACATTAGAAGAGTATATTGCCGTTAAAAACTCATTTTTTTCTGATGAGGGCAAGAAGCTTATAAACAAAGATGAATCCAAGGCCCGTTTTAATTTTAAAAATACCTATACATACGGTATTGAAAATCCGGCAACATACAGACTGATGGCATACTCGCTTAATGACGGCAGTAGTGGAATTATTCAACATTTTCAAGAGATTGTCCCTTTTACAGCATCACTTCACGGCTTTTTTAACCTTTACAATCTTATGGCTGCAATATCAGCTACCCATCTTATTACAGATAAAAGTTTGGAAGAGGTTTGTGATGTTGTAGATAACTTCGCAGGTGTAAGCGGGAGAATGGAGCAGGTCTGTGCCGCTCCGAATGTCATAGTTGATTTTGCCCACACTCCTGATGGAATGCAGCAAGTCCTCAATGCTCTTAGAGAAAAAGAGCTGCTTGTGGTCTTTGGTGCAGGTGGAGACAGAGATAGACTCAAGCGCCCTTTAATGGGAAGAGTTGCAGCAACATTAGCCAAAAAAGTCTATATTACAAGTGATAATCCACGCCACGAAGATCCAGATGCTATTGTCGCCGATATTTTAGAAGGCATAGAAGATAAGAGCAATGTTGTTGTAGAGCTCAATCGTAAAAAGGCTATTGAGATGGCACTTGATGCGCAAGAGGAGAATGAAGTCGTTGTTATTTTAGGTAAAGGTGATGAGAATTTTCAAATCATCTATGATGAGAAACTCCCTTTTGATGACAGAGCAGTCGTAAGAGAGCTTCTTAATCTTTAAAATCTGTAGTTAAATCCGCAGTAGGCAATATTGAGGTCAGATTTGGGATTTGTAAGAGAACTTGTGATGTCAAGTTTCTCATAAGAGAGGTTTTTATACTCATAGGCAATCTCTAAATCAAAATGTTTGCTTAGTGGTATAAAGGCTCCTACTCCAAAGTTAAATGAGCCGTATGAGAGTTTTTGGTTATGTAAATCTGCCGCAGTTTTCATATAGCCGCCACCAAACCCCGCTTTTAAAAATGGATTGAAGAAAATCCCAAAATCAAATGCTTTGAGTAGTTCAATATTGAAGCCATACTTCTCGCCATCATTTTGTGCGAAATAGAATTTGTTATTATCTATATAATCAAAAGAGAGTTCAATAGCGTAGGCTTTGATATCTCCATACCCTATTTTTATTCTGGCTGCATTATTGCTGATTGTTTTGTTTGTTGTAGAGAGTGTCTCACTATTATAGGCGTAACCGGTTCCAATATAGATACCAGCATCCGCAAGAAGCACAGATGAACAAAAAGATGAGATAAGAAGTAGTTTTTTCAATAGAGTTATCCTAAAAAATTTTCAAAATTATATCTTAAAAATATAAACTTCTTTTGGCATATTAGAAAAGGGCTTAATATTTTTGCTATAATTGCACAAAAATTTTAAGGAGAATTTCTATGGGAATTCCACAACCGGCATATTATATCTTTAAATGTGAGCAGTCAGCTCCTCCGGGTATGCCAAAACCATCGTGTGTTACACCACAGACTCAGGATCTTTTTCAGTATCTTGCACAAAAACTGATGCAAGAGGGAATTATGGGTACTGTTCAGCCTATTCGTACATCGTGTATGAACCGCTGTCAAATGGGACCTGTTATGTTAGTTGAACCAGGTCATACTATGTATGCAGGATTAACTAAAGAAAAAATTGATAAAATTGTACAAGAGCATATCCTTGGCGGAAACGTAGTTGAAGAGTTTGTAATTGACTCGGAGATGTGGGATGAGCCAATTAGCCCTGCTGATATGAAAAAACAGATGGGAATGTAGGAAAAATAATGACAATAGAGATGTTGTACAGTAAAATCCATCGCGCAACTGTGACGGATGCTAACTTGAACTATGTTGGATCTATCACGATTGATGAGGAGCTTTTAGAGGCTTCTAAAATGCGTGTTGGACAAAAAGTAGAGATTCTAAACATTAATAATGGTGAGCGTTTCTCTACATACATCATTTTAGGTGAGCGCGGCAAGCGTGATATCTGCTTAAACGGTGCAGCTGCACGTAAAGTTCACAAAGGCGATAAAGTAATTATTGTTGCCTATGCAACTTATGATGAAAAAGAGTTAGAAAACTATAAGCCGACAGTAGTGTTGTTAAATGATGAGAACAATATCGATGAAATAGTAGAGAGTATCTAATGTTTGATGGTCTTGGTGATTTAAGTAAGATGATGGAAGGCTTTGAAGCCAATGCCCAAAAGCTTAAAGATGAGCTTGCAAGCAAAACTTTTTCTGTAAAGAGTGGTGGTGGAATGATAGAGCTCACACTCAATGGTAATGGTGAAGTGATTGATCTAAACATTGATGATGAACTTTTAAATGATAAAGAGTCCCTTCAGATTCTTCTTATCGGTGCCATTAATGATGCAAATAAGATGGTACAGCAAAACCAACAACAGAGTGCATTAGGTATGCTTGGTGGATTAGGTTCACTAGGTGGAGCAAAGTAGGTGCTTTTTCGCCTGCTTATACTCCTTTTTACATTTTCATTAAGCCTCTATGCCTGCAAAGGTGGCTATAATGCCTGTGTTCAAAAGACAAAAGCCTCTCACGCAGTTTTAAAAAATTCACTTTCAATTCCTCTCAAAAATAATAAACGCCTTCTCTTTACACATCAAAAACCAAATGCAAAAATCTTAAAATATGACCCTTTTCTCTCGCTCTACATTGTAGAAGACAGATCCCCTTTTGCTTATCCGTTTGATGTTAATATGCGCATACAGCTCGGTACAGCAATGGTAACAGCAAAGGGCTCGTGCGAGGGGAAATTTGTAGCAAATCAGATAGGTCTGAACTCTTTTGCACGTTATAGTGAGCCTCTTATTGCACCCGCACTGCTTTTGAGTTCGTGTTGCTGGTTGGAGGGTATTGTTACCTCACGTGGAATTATCCAAAAAGAGTATCTGCAAAGATTTATAGAGTCAAAAACAACGGAGTACTCCGATATTGGTATTCGTGTACGAGATAAAAAAGGGAAGCTTATCGTAACTGCATGTGACCCTTTCTTTTCAGAGAATCCTTTTGAGAAAGGGGATAGAATTTTGTACTATGACTCTAAGCGTGTGACATCGGCATCCTCACTTATGCAGAAGATTCTTTTTGCTCCGCTTCACTCAAAACACAGAGTACTCATACGAAGAGGCAGTAAAAAACTCTCTCTTTTTGTGAAAACACAAAAACGTTATGGCGGCGGTTATATCAGTGATACATTTTTAGAATCAAAAGGGCTCTATTTTAATAAGAATCTTGCGCTGACAAAGATATTAAAAGAGTTTCAAAAATATGGTCTGCATCTTGGAGACAGACTGATTCAGGTAAATGGTGTTTTGGTCTCAAATCAAAATGAACTGCGTGCATATATATCAAAATATAAAGATTACTCCTCTTTGCTGTTTGAGCGAGATGGTTTTGAATTTTTTGTAAATATTAAGTAGAAAAAAAGTAGAATTGCATATGCAAAAATTTGAGCAGTTTTTATTAGATAATTTACCACAATCAAAGAGTATTCATCCGACCTATGAGAGTGCTCTGCACAATATGCTTGAAGCTGGGGGAAAACGTTTCCGTCCGGCACTTCTTTTAGGTGTAGTCAAAGCCTATAATCCGTTGATGTTAGAGTCTGCATACTATGGAGCATATGCGATAGAGCTGCTCCATACATACTCACTTATTCATGATGACCTGCCGGCTATGGATGACTCTCCGCTTCGTCGCGGGCACCCTACACTTCATATAACTTATGATGAGGTCACAGCTATTTTAGCAGGTGATGCACTCAATACCTACTCTTTTGAGCTGCTGAGCAATGCACCTTTTTCTGATGAGATAAAGGTCAAGTTGATTCGTGAGCTTGCACACAATGGCGGTCTCAATGGTATGGTTTTGGGACAGGCGATTGATTGCTATTTTGAGAACAAGCCATTAAAGCTGGATGATATTAAGTTCTTACATACAAACAAAACAGCAAAACTGATAGCTGCGGCACTCAAGATGGGAGCAATTATAGTAGGGCGTGAGGATGAAGCGCAGAGACTCTATGATTTTGGTATTAAACTTGGGCTCTTGTTTCAGATTCAAGATGATATACTTGATGTGACACAGAGTTGTGAAGAAGCTGGAAAAATGACGAACAATGATGAGGATAAAAACTCATTTGTAACGATTTTAGGTTTAGATGAGGCTCTGCGTGAGGCAAATCTTTTAGCAGATGAACTCCAAAAAAATATGGAGAGTTTTGATGAGCGCTTAGAGTCTGAGCTCTCACCAATACTGACAAAGTACATAAACAGACATAAAAACTAAGGATAGATAAATGAGTGATAATGCAATGCGTCAAAAGATGGCAAACAGTATAAGATTTTTAGCAGCAGATATGGTTCAAGCGGCAAATTCAGGTCACCCTGGTGCGCCAATGGGACTGGCTGATATTGCAGTTGTTTTGAGTGAGCACCTAAAGCACAACCCTAAAAACCCATCGTGGTTAAATCGTGACAGATTGGTCTTCTCAGGTGGTCACGCAACAGGTCTTATCTATTCACTCTACTATCTTTGGGGATATGGTTTGGAGATAGAAGACCTTAAAAATTTCCGTCAATTAGACTCTTTGACTCCGGGACACCCTGAGTTTGGTCATACTGCCGGTGTTGAGATTACAACAGGACCACTTGGCCAAGGTGTGGCAAATGCAGTAGGTTTCTCTATGGCCTCTAAATATATGGCGGCACAGGTAAATAGTGAGACTGCAAAACTGATTGACCATAGTGTCTATTGTTTATGTGGTGATGGTGACTTGGAAGAGGGTATTAGTTATGAAGCGTGTTCTATAGCAGGGCATAATAAACTTGACAATCTTATTCTTATTTATGACTCTAACCGTATTACTATTGAGGGAAATACCGACCTCTCTATCTCAGAAGATATCAGAGCACGTTTTGAGTCTCAGGGTTGGGAAGTTTTAGAGTGTAACGGACACGATTATGATGAGATTGATGCGACTATCACTCAAGCGAAAAAAGCAGACCGCCCGGTGCTAATCATTGCAAATACTATCATAGCAAAAGGGGCAGGTCCATTGGAGGGAAGCCATCACTCTCACGGTGCACCGCTTGGTGAAGATGTAATTGCCGATGCGAAACGTGGAGCCGGATTTGATCCTGAGCAAAAATTCTTTGTTCCTGAGGATGTAATGGCACGTTTCCGTTGTGCGATTGAAGCAGGAGATTTGGCAGAGCGTGAGTGGAACCACTCTTTGAAAACTGCACCGCTTATTGAGCAAAACGAGGCACTTGATGCACTACTGAAGCATGACTTCTCTCGCATTCAGTGGCCAGAGTTTGACAAAGCAGATGCAACAAGAAATACAAATGGAAAAATCTTAAATGCGGTTGCAAAGGCTATTCCTGCATTTATCGGTGGTTCGGCGGATTTAAGTCCATCAAATAAAACATATCTCAATGATATGGGTACTTTTCCTAAGGGTAAAAATATCTACTTTGGTATTCGTGAACATGCTATGGCTTCAATTGCTAATGCAATGGCACTTTATGGTCCGATAATGCCGTTTACATCAACATTCTTTGTATTTTCAGATTACTTAAAACCTGCAGTTCGTATTGCGGCACTTACTGGAATTCAACAGTTCTTTATCTGGACACACGATAGTATCGGTGTTGGTGAAGATGGCCCGACGCACCAACCGATTGAACATCTTTCACAATTCCGTGCACTTCCAAACTTCTATGTATGGAGACCGGCAGATGGGCGTGAAAATGTTGAAGCGTGGAAAACAGCACTACAGATGAGCAAATCTCCATCTGCATTTGTATGTTCTCGTCAAAGTTTGGCACTGCTTCCTGATGCAGTAAGAGGTGAAGCAAGTCGTGGTGGATATCTTCTTGCAAGTGATAGTGATGCTGAGATCACGCTTATTGCAAGTGGTAGTGAAGTAGAACTCGCACTTAAAACCAAAGAGCTCTTAAATACGCAGGGTAAAAAGGTAGATGTTGTCTCTGTTCCTTGTTATGACCTCTTTATAGAACAAGATAAAGAGTACATTGACTCTATTATTAACCCATCTAGTAAAAAAGTAGCTATTGAAGCTGCACGTGGTTTAGAGTGGTACCGTTTTGCCGATGAGGTGATTGGTATGGATAGTTTTGGAGCAAGTGCACCTGCTGGTCAGCTCTTTGAGAAGTTTGGCTTTACTGCTGAGCAGATCGCTCAAAAGATAGCATAAGAACCATCAGAGGTAAGAGTTGAGAAGACTCTTACTTCTAAAAAAACTCCAACAACTTAATTCCCAAAAAGATAATTCCCAAAAATAGAACGGATGTGATAAGCACAAGTGCAGTAACAAGCTTTGGTTCACAATCATAGAGTGATGAGAGATTGACATTTGCAATGGCAAGTGGCATAAGCAGTTCTATAAAGATAATCCCCTTAATCATAGAGTCCATCTCAATGTTGTAGAGTATGATAAAAGCTATACTTGGAAGTAAGATAAATTTTAATAAAATGATCCATGAGATCAGTGTTTTGTTTATCTCTTTTATCTTTGTTCCATAGAGATAGATACCAAACAAAAAGAGCTGCATTGTAATAGAACCATATGCTCCCATCATCAGCATATTCATAATAGTATCTGATGGCTTATAGCCATTCGCACTTAAAGTAAGTGCAATAATGGCAGCCCATAATATAGGGAGTTTGAAAATGTTTTTTAGGGATGTTTTGATGTCAAAATTACCTCGTGAGTAGTAGTAAACCCCTAAGGTATAGACGATAAAGATATTGACAAGGTTTACAATAGTCGTGTAAGGAATAGACTGCTCTCCAAAGATTGCGATATTTATGGGAATACCCAAATTCGCAGTATTACCGATGACACCAGCAACCATTGCTATGGAGTACTCTTTTTTATGGCTAAAGAGACGGTGGGCAAAAAGTGTGGAAAAGATTAAAGTGATTGCAACAATGAGAAGATAGATTGATGGTGCATAGAGAAGGGAAAGATCTACTGGATGGAGGAGCAGTCCCCAAAATGTTAAAAATACCTGTAAAAAATAGACATTCAAGAGGGTAATGGTCTTGTCATCTATCTGCTCTTTAAAGGTTTTTTTAGCGATATACCCTAAAACAATAAAAACATAAATACTTAAAATGGAATATATAATAGAACTCATAGGCGAAGTTTAGTATAATTTTACTTATGAATACAATAGAAGATATAGAAAAAACAATAAAAGAAAATATTGCAGTAATGCTCTACTTTTCTGCTCCTACATGTAATGTTTGCCATGCGCTGAAACCAAAGCTTCTAGCTGCAATTGAGTCTAATTTTAAAGAGTTTGAAATAATCAGTATAGATGTTTCTCAAAGTCAAGATATAGCAGCACACTTTAATGTCTTTGCAATTCCTACACTGCTTATCTTTTTGGATGGACGTGAGTTTGTACGAAAATCACGCCATATGTCTGTAGATGAGGTTGTTGCTGAGATAAAACGCCCTTATGATATTATGACCTCATAAAAGCGATAAGCGCAGCAGTTACAGCAACATTGAGAGACTCAACACCACGATTCATTGGAATAATGATTGTATCAGTAGAGAGTTTTTCAACCTCAGGGCTCACCCCCTCGCTCTCATTTCCTAAAATATAGATAGACTTTTTCCCCTCTTTGATACTATATATATCTTTTTTCGCCTCAAGAGAGAGAGCATAAATATCTGCGTCATTGAGCTCACGCAAAACATCTTCAACTCTGTCACAAAAGTAGATAGGGAGTTTAAAGAGTGTTCCGGCACTTGCTTTTACAACAAGAGGAGAAATTTTTGCAGAGTTTTTCTTTGGAAGGATGATACCATCTACATTTCCAGCAGCACAACTTCGTATAATCATTCCTAGATTTTGTGGATTGTGAATGCCATCAAGGGCTATCAGTCTATAACTATCTAACTTTTTTATCTCTTGTGCATTTTGATAGCTCTTTGTAATAATATCAATAGCAACACCCTGATCCTGTTTGGCATTTTTACTGATACGTGAGAGGGCAGATTTTTCATGGTGGGTTATCTCTATGCCACGTTCCCGTGCAAGTAGAAGTATCTTCTTTATTGCTCCATCACTTTTGTTTGAGTTTGCCATATGGAGTTTATGAATCTCTACTGTTTTGTCTTGGAGTATCTCTACTACAACATTACGCCCATAGAGCGTTATCACTTTCTCAAAAAAAGCCTTTTTATTTTTGTACTCTTGTGAATCTTGCATCTTCTACTCCATTATATTATAAACTATTTCAGTTTTGTTTTTTGTTTTTTTAATCTCATGAATACTCAGCCCTTCAATCTCTAATGAGTTAAATGCTTCAAGCGAGTCAATTTGCGCTTTTGCAATCTCACGCAGCACTATACCACGGTAGGCTTTTGCCCAATGTGAAACTGTTTTTCCTTTTTTTAAAAACTTGAGTGTTGTATAGGGTTTTGTAACTTTATAGAACTTATCATAATATCCGGCACGAAGATCCAAAATATCATCTTTTGCAAGATAGAGATCTAACTGATAGCCAAAACGCTCTTTGTAAAATTTGTCAGGAGCAATATCACCAATACTGTTCCCCTGTTTTACTTTATAGTTGGCTATGGTATCTCCACCACGCAAAGGACCATAAAGATTTGAAAATATAATCGTATGCTCACGCAGATACGCTTGCGTGAGACTCTCTTGTTCGCTGTATTTGAGATAGTCATAGGCTACCCCGTCATAACGCTCTATAGCGTGCATCAGCGGTGAGTCAAAGATATCTACAATATAGGGCTGACACTCGGAGAACTTTTTAAAGCCAAAGAGCACTTTGATAGCCTCTTCATCACCACTCAGTACTATATCTCTGTATGTAGTTAAAATTTCATCTCTTGCGTGAGATGCTCCGAAGAGATTAGATTCTGTAAAAGTTCCTCCTGCAATTTTGCCTTCAGAGGGTGAAAAGAGTATTTTGAGCATATAAAACCTTTATTATAAATATGGAATTATATCTACAGTTAGCTTAACAAATATGTTACATTTTTACTCAAATTTTAATGAAAAGTAAATGAAAAGTAAATCAAAAAGTTAATTTCACGGAAAAAATATGAATTTCATACTATATTAGAAGTAGGGAGAAAGGAGTTTATTATGAAAAAAATCTTTATTTTACTCATCTTTATCTGTTTTACAAATGCACTTTTTGCATCTTCAGAATATAACAGAGAGATTACTATTGTGGATCAGACACGAAATGAGAAGGTGGCTAAAGTCTTTCGTGAAATGATGAATCGTTACGAAGAGAAAGATTTGGATGGTTTTTTCTCTTATGTGTCAGAAGATAGATTTTTACAGGACTATATGACATTCTATGAAGCCATAGAGAAAGATATGCGTATCTTTGACACGATTAATATAGATACCTGGATAGATAAAATCACAGATGATGGAGTCAAACGTTTTTTATATGTACGTTGGGAGAAACGCTATGAGATGGTTTCGAATAATGATGAAATAGTAAAAAGAGGCTACAGCCGTTTTCTCTTTGACGAAGTTAATGGTGAGTATAAGCTTATTGAACTCGCCGGTAATAACTTTTGGGGTGAGAGTTTGCGTGAGTGGAGAGAAGAGGTGCCTCATATTGCAGGCGAAGAAGTTTATAGTAAGAAACAAGTAGTTCAATCAAGTAATGACACAGAAGAAGATAGTACAGCAGTGCAATATCCTGATCTTATTGTTATAGATGTTGTCTGTAGAGATGTTGATTCTTCTACTTCTGATGTGACATTTTATCTTAAAAACAGCGGTGAAGGTCCAACACAAAGTGGTGAAATAGCTTGGCATGCAACAAATGGCCCGGAAGAGGGAGATGGAACATATAATGGGGATTTGGATGCAGGAGAGACATCACCACAGATAACTTGGAGAAATAATTATGGATGTGCAGGTGGTTCTGTGGAAGTTGATCCTGACAACTTGATTGAAGAGTCAGATGAGAACAACAATAAAACAGATTTTTAAGTGAGAAAACAAAAAGGGGAAGGTGTTATGAAATATATACTGATACCTATAGTTTTGGGGGTAAGCATTGCAAATGCAAAGGTGCCAAAAGAGTGGGATTACAGCGGTAGAGCAATGCTCTATATGCAAAATATAACCGTTGTTGGCAATGAAACAAAAGCAGAAGATGGCTATACGCATAATGAAGAGCTGAACTTTAACATTAGAGGACCGTTAAAAAGCGGAGAAGCCGGTGTAAATGTACGTATGCGTCATACAAATGATCTACGCATACAAAAAGATCATACCGAACTGCTCTATTTTCGTTCTTATTACAAAGATAAAATTTGGAGGCTGGAAGGGGGAGATGTTGCAGCTTCTTTAAACCCTTATATATACAGTGCATCTCTCAAAGGTGCAAAGGTGACTTATAAATCTGCCAAAAAAGAGCACACATTTAATTATATGGCAATTGCAGGTGTTAAAAAAGCAAAGTGGAGAGATGTTTTTAAACATGAACTTGATGAAACACCCACAGCTTACAGCGGAGCTGCAGAGGTTCGTTATATTCATGCAAGGGCAAAAGAGATTGCTCTGAGTATCTCCGGATATAAAGATGATTTGGCAACCGGAGGAGAACTCTCAACTATACCAGGGAAAGAGGGATATGGAGCAGGTTTGGAGACAAAATGGCGATTTAGTAAATATATCCGCATTAAAGCACGTGCAGCACTTATGAGAGCAAGTGAAGATATTCGTCACTATGTTGCGAAAAAAACTCATAAAGCTCTCTATGCAAAAGTGATGACACGACCTCTTTTGCATTCTCTCAAGTCAAATTTTACTTATGAAAGGGTAGATCCTGGTTATGTCTCATTAGGAGGTGTAGCTGCTCAAGACAAGGAAGAGCTTAAAAATACAACATCATGGAGAGTAAATAAGGAGTTTAATGCTCGTCTTGACATTAAAGCCAGACGAAATAATCTTAAATTTACAAAAACAGAAGGAACCACAAAAACATATTATGAGGCATTGCAAGTACGATATAGACCAACTTATCTAAAACGAGCAAATATCTCTATGCGGGTTTCAAATAAAGATAAGAAGAACAATACGATAAAAACAAATCAACAAAATGCAAAAATTGATATGACGCTGAGAAACAGAAGCGGATTGAGTTATGGTTGTGGATATGAATTTGTTGATTACACTGATAAAAAAGATGCTAAAAATTCTCGTATCACTGCAATATACAGCGCCCTGTTGGGATATAGAGAGAAAATTTCAAAAGAGAGGTTTTTTAACTTGAGCTGTCGTGTGAGCTATAGAGATGTAAGGAATGCTCAAGATAGCATCGCTTTGAAGCTTTACGGAAGATACAACCACAGCAAAAGAGCCTCTATTGATCTTTCATATATCTTAAATGATACCGACTATGAAGTTCAAAATGATACAAGACACTCTACCTATCAGTTGCGAGGGGATTACAAACTTGATGCAAAAGGGAGAAATCGTATCTCGCTACTTGCGGAGAAAAGAGATGTGAAAGTTGATAATAAATTAGATAGCCGTTATGTAGAGTATAGAGAAAGAGTCTCTTTGGTTATGAATTTTTAAGGAGATGGAGCGATGTATCCTAGTTTGAGAAAAAAGAGTATCTACTCATTTTTATTATTACTGTTATTTATGTGTGGTGTGAATGCAAATGCATGGGGAATCTTTTCATGGGGGGATACACCCAAGAAAAAAGAGTTTGTCAATGTAAAACACCCTGTTCAAAATTTCAAAAAGATTGAGAGTTCATTTGAAATAGCAGATGATTATACCTATGTAGATGATATAAAAATAAACGGACGTGAATTTGACTCTCTTAACAATGAAGTTATAGAGTTTTACAGAGATGATCTTATTGATGGCAAAGTTACTGTTGATGGTATTTTAGAGAGTGATGATGATTCAGTTGAGCTCAATACGCTTTTTGTAGAAATTAGCGTTGATGGCGGAGCGAGTTGGCATAAAGCGAGTGGTCACAGCCAGTGGCAATGGAGTTTTGAGCCGGAACTCGGACATGAGTATTCCTTTTCTCTAAGAGTTGTGCGTATGCTTGATAGCAATGATGAACAAGAGCAGTCGCCTTTTGATGTGAAGGCATATATTGTCTATGCTCCGGAACAAAAATCACTGATATCTGATGGAAAAGTGATTGATGTAGGCTCGGCAGGAAGTGTAAAACTGCAGGGGAGTATCTCAAATCATACAGATGAATCCAAAGCTGTTCATGTAACTGTTGAGGTAGGCCAGCAAACGCTTTTATCTGAAGATATGATAGTGCCAAAAGATGAAAACCGTTCCTTTAGTGTTGATATTTTAGAGAAGATAAAAAAAGGAGACAACAGTTGTCATATTGTTGTTACACCTGCAACACAGCTTGCCTCTGTTGAAAATGAGCCGTTTATAGATGCTGATTTTACCGTTGCAAAAACAGATAAGCTCCATTACCAGATAGGGGAATATACACTTGTTACAGATGCAGTTGCAGTTAATGGCAAGCTGAGTGGAGAGGGCAGCATTAGTGTTGATATATTAAGTAAATTTGACAATTTTAACGGTGTTATGGATGTCACATTTAATAATTTAAGTGTCAATGCAGATAAGAAGATAACTGCCGGGACAATTACTTATAGTGAAGATTTGAGCTACAAACCTCTCTCTAGCGTTGAGATTATTGCAAATAAAGTCATTTTTACTCCATCCGATGCCTATGTGAAGGGTAAGCTCTCTTTGAAGAAGATAGGAAAATTTGTTGCTCCTTTGGATATTGATATAGCTCACGCATCTCTGCAAGGAGGTAATTTTAAATTAGATACTGATTATACATGGGAGGGAGCAGGACAAAATATTCCGTTGTATGACGGTAGTTTCGGACTCTCTCTTTTACTTAAAAGGGTACATCTTGTTATTGATTTAAAGCAGCCTCTGTTAAAAATGGTAAAAATATCGGATCTCTATGGAGGTATTAAATTCGGGGATACATTCGACAGTACAAATACATCTATTACATTAAAAACAGATGGATCGATTCACTGGTCGCTTAATGGGAGTGCAGCGATTGAAAAGAGTGAATACTTTTATTTTGATGGATGTAGTGGAGTTGTTGATATGCTCTCCGATGAACCTTCAGTTTCTATTAACGGAAATCTGAAAGTCTATTTTGAGAAAGGAGATAATCCAGACAGAGAACATCTTGAAGTGGCAATTGGCGAAGGATTGACACTTGATCGCAGAGGTCTTCAGGGTGATGTAGGTTTTGATATAGGTACTATCCCGCAAAAACTTCCCGATGTTATTGCAGATGTACCGGTAAAAGTCAAAGCTTTCCATATTCTGTTTGACGGTTATGTAAGTGGCGGAGGAATAACCTTTGCCATAGATTATGATGACTTTTTCAAATCAGGAAAAGAGTTCCACGCAGAGGTTTCAGGTGATGTAACATCAGAAGGTTTTAGTAACTTTAGAATAGAGGGGAGTGAAGCAACTCTTAGCATAGATGATTTCGCGACTTTGAGTTTTGAAAACTTCTCTTTGGAGATGGTTGATTCCAAGCCGCATTTTGTAACTGATATGAATGTACATCTGCCAAAGACGGATCTACTTGAAGATAATGTAGATTTAAAACTGCAACATCTTACACTTGGAGCAGATGGTGTGAAGCTTGAAGGCGGTTCTATCTGGAAAGGTTTGGCTGAAGGAAACTCTGCTACTGCCTCACTCTATGGAGTGGAGATATATTTAGACAAAATAGGTATCGGTATCAAAGATAAGAAACTTTTTGTCGGTTTTGAAGGCGGAGGCGGTATAGGCGGTGATACCATCTCTATCAATGATATGAAAGTAGCGTTTTACAAAAACAAGACGGTAGAACTTTTAAATTCTCCTTCCATTGATATGGATACAAATGCTGTCTCGTTTCACTCCTCTTTGCAAAAAACAGAGAATGATACACAAAAAGGATTTCACGCACGAGGTTCTTTGAAATTTAAAGCATTTGGTGATGGTTTGCAGATAAATGCAGAGTTTATGAGCGGCGGCTTTAAAAGCTCCGGACACAGCTACTGGAGAATTGCTGCAGATGCTTCAACTGCGACAGCAATTCCATTAACACCAATCCCTCTTAATCTTTATGGTTTTGGAGGAGGAGTGGCTTATAATGTTGTCTTTAATATGAATACGAAAAAATGGGCACCACAGGACAACAGCGGTATAACCGTATCAGCCACTACAATCTTTGGAACCCAGGACGGTGGTTATACGCTCAACGGTCCTGCGACACTCTCTTTGGGTGAAGGGGGAGTTGTTACATTCAATACGACGATGTATCTAAGAGCAGGTTTGGGAAAAGTAGTTGATAACAGAAAAGTTGAATTAAATGCACAGCTTATACCATCTCCATTTCGTTTTTATGCACAGGGAGAGGCAGATATAACAGAAGAGGCATCTGATAATTTTGATATTTTAGAGGTCCATGGTGATGTTGATATGCTCTTCTCATCCTCTAAAAACTATCTCTATATAGGTACAAAAGCAGAACCGGTTAGTGCAAACTTTTTAGAGGTTGCAAACAGTGACGGCTATTTGATGCTTGATGATAGCGGTTTGGCATTTGGCTACAAACTCTCTTTGGTAAAAGAGGGACATTGTTGTGGGATGTTTGGTTCTATTGATGTTGGGACAAGTGTAGATATGATGATTGGTGTTCGTCCGTTTTATATCGATGCAGAAGGAAAAATGTGGGCTATTGTTGCAGCAGGTATAAAATATAAAGCTCTAAAATATACTGTCTTTAGCGGAGGTGCAAATATCGCTGCGAGATTTAGAGCACCAGAGCCTACCTGGGCAAAATTTGATGTTTCGTTATATTACTCTATTTTAAATGGTATGGTTGAGGGCAGATACAGTATGACATACTGGATTAATAAGCCTGAAGGCGGCTCAGATGCAGTAGCAATCACTGCTGAGAATCTTGATTTGATTCAGTATATCATTCCGTTTGACGGTGAAGACTCTGTCTCACGCATACCAAAAATTGAAATAGCAACAACTCTGCCGATAGGCAAAGCGGTAATGATTGATGATTTAATTGATACACCGACGGGAGAGAGCTATAAACTCTTTATTCGTAAAGCAACAGAGTTAGGCTTGGATACACCAACATTCCATCCTGCAACATCTTCAAATGATTTTATAGCACTGCGTGATATGAATGACTCAAGAAACTATCTTCACGATTTTATGGGTGGTGTGGTAGGAACACATGGTAACAGAGTTGTACTGCATGCTAACAGATTGTTCCCTGCAAATCATCAATACCGTTTGGTTGTTGAAGCATATCTGCAAGAGCAGAGCAGCGGAGAGGTCATAGGTAGAGATATGCGTACGCTCTATTTTAAAACGACCAATGATGCACAAATGAACTTTAGATCTATTGTAGAGAGTGTTCATCCTGCTCCAAATGCAAAACAGGTCTATAAACAGAGTGATCTCTATGTAAAAGTGCGTGGGCTCTATGATATGGGCATTGAGATAAATCTTTATGACCCTCTTAACAGAAAAGTCAATGATACGCCATGGAGATTTAAAAGCCTGATAGAAGATGCCTCAGCAGCAAGTCAGATGTATGCATATGTTTATGAGAATCATCCTGATTTGAATATGATAGTTGTCTATGAGTGTGATCAGACACAGGAGGTAAAAGAGGCAGTATATGACAGGGAAGGTAAAGAGCATAATCCTTTTACCTTCAATGAAGCAATCTATAACAATACACATTATGCACAACAATCACAACAGAGCAACAATGCAGTAAATTATCATGTCTCAAATGTTCCTACTGGTGCAGCTGAAGCTACATACAGAAGTACAGAAGAAAAAACTCTCTCAAACAGAGGTAAAAATATGCAAAAACGCGTTCTCTCTGCAAATAAGCTAAGTGAAGCAGACAGAGGTGATACTATTATCAAGCAACACTACACCTATACGAGAAAAGAGCTTCGTAAATATACTATTAAAGCGCAAAAAAGAGAGAATGGTACTCTGGTTGATCTCTTCAGTTCAACATTTGAGGTTTATGGCAGTGCCAGAAAAGAGATAGTAGATAAAGCAGGGAACAAATCAGATGTTGAACGTTCGTATGATAATGATATTGATATGTTGCAACAGACAATGCAGAATCCTCGCTTTGTCATTCATAGACTTCCTATAGATTATGAAGCAAAAGAGGCAGAGTGGAATGATTTTATGGAAAATTCCTATATGCCTGAATTTAGAGGTTGTGACGGATTGGTTGATACCTATGCGGATGAGACTTCAGATGAAGAGGATCCTCATGTTACAGAGTGTTTTTCTGCTCTCTATCAAAGAGCTCAGGCATTTAAAGAAGATTTGGATAAACGATATGCACATGGCAAACTTGAAAGCCTGACTTTGGAATTTGAGCATAGCGGTATGATGGACCCGTCAAATGTTTCAATGAGTATTACACCGCAGTGTAGATTATATACAGATGATGGTGCTACATATCTAATCAACCCTGATGGATATGCATTTAGCAATATGGATGCATATGGCAACTACTCCGGAAATGATGCCTATACAATCTTGCAAAATGATATACATACAACAAAAATTATGCTCAATCTCAACCAGGTTGATTCTCTTGCCAACAGATTGTCACAGGCAATCAGCAATATAGAAGATATTAACAGTAAAAATATTCGCTGTGGATATTTTTCAATCTTCCCGAGATATCTTACAAGTGATGGGTGGGATGCATCTGTAGAACAACACACTACAACAGAGTCGGGACATATGAGTATTTATAAAAATAATGTAGAATTGAGAGAGGAGTAGAAGATGCGATATATACTTGTAGTAGTTTTACTAATAATAACTGGCCTCTCCGGAGTTCATGCAGATAATTTGGATGTGACTTTCATTGGAAAGTATGAAAAATCTGAGATAAAACTGCGTTGGCTGCCAAAAGATAAAAATTTTCGCTATCACTATAAAATATATAGAGAGGAAGCGGGTAAAAAAAGTGCAAAACTTCTTGTCTCAATGCAAAGAATGAATGCACAGGAGGCAGAGGCATTTTTACCAAAAGAGTATAAGGGAGTGGGGGAGATGCTCTTTCCTCTCTCTTATGCCAAAACAAAAAAAGAGAAGATGAAAATCATTTCTCAAGCTGAACAGATAGTCAATTTTCAACTTTTAATGGCCGATCAAAATATCCTATTTGCTGAGGTTTTGGCTCTGGGGTATGTAGATAAGAGTGTAGAACCTGCAAAGCGTTATATATATACACTTAAAGTATATGATGATAAGAGTAATCTCTTGACACAAAAAACACTTCATCTTGATACAAAAGCACAATCTATGGCAGCAGTGATTGGTGTAGAGGCAGAGGGGAAAAGTTTTGGTGTAGGTATTCGCTGGAAATATTATAATCAGTATGGTTCTTACAATATTTATAGAAGTGAAAAACTTAACGGAAAATATCTTAAACTCAATGAGTGGCCTGTGGTTATCAGTTATAAAGTCAATCGCGACGGTGTTGTAGAAGCACCTCCATACTATTTTATTGATGATACAGCAAAAGAGGGCAAAATCTATTTTTACAAAGTGAGTGGTATTGATGCATTTGGAAGTGAGTCGCCAAAATCATTGGTACAGATGGCAAAACGAATAAAAATAGTTCCAAAACCAAATAAAATGCCTAAACCTATACTTGATGTTAAAGAGGATAGAATAAAAATTCAATGGAAAAAGGTTAAAGATGCAGCCTATTATAATATTTACAGAAGTTATAAATATGAAGATGGCTATGTTAAAATAAATAAAAAACCTCTTTACAAAACCTCTTATACCGATAAAAATGTTCTGCAAAAAGCATCTTATTTTTACAAAATAAAAGCAGTTGCCAAAAAAAGAGTCATTGCCGTCTCCAGACCGGCACTTGGTGTTCCTTGGGATACAACACCTCCCGATAGACCAAAAAATCTTCATGCAAAGGTAAGTGCAGGAAAAGTAGTTCTTTATTGGAATAGTGTCAAGGCAAAAGATATTTTAGGGTACAGAGTATATCGCAATACAGATCCAAAAAATGATCAATGGCTGATGCTGAACAAATCTTTGATATCAGAATTAAAAATAGTAGATACGCTTCCAAAAGTACAGAATAAAATTTACTACTATTATAAAGTGATCGCATTTGACAAGAATCAAAATATGAGCAAGCCGTCTAAAATAATAAAAATCAAACTGCCTGATGTAACAGCTCCAAAAAAGACAGCTTTTGTTGAACACACCATAGAGAAAGATTGTCTGAACTTAAAATGGAAAAAATCAGCGAGTACAGATGTTAAAGGCTATTTTCTCTATAAAAAAAGTGACAACAGAGTCCAAAAAATAAATAAAAAACCGATAGAGTCACTATCATACAGAGTATGTGGCATACAGAGTATGAAAAAAACATACTTTGCAGTCAGTGCAGTTGACAAGAGTGCCAATATATCAAAAAAATCAGATTGGCTTCTTATTCGCTACAGAGATAAAATTCCTCCGAAAATAGAAGCCTTTTCTCTAAAGAAAATGAAAACAAAAGCACTAATCTCTTTTACAAGCAGAGATGACGATATAGATGGTTTTAGAGTATATAGAAGTGAAGACGGCAAATTTTTTGAAGCCTACTCACCATATATTAAAACTAAAAACAGTTTTACAGATTTGAAAAGAAAAGAGGGAAAAATTTACTATTACTATATAAAAGTATATGATATTTCTGGTAATATGACAAAAACAAAAGTAAAAAAGTAAGTTTAACTCTATGCAAAACAGTTTTAAAAACCTTAATGCCAATGAGCTCTTAGAGCTCATATTCAAATATATTACAGATATCTCTTCTTCTCAAGATTATGATGAGATTTTAGAGCTTCTTGCCGATATGGGCAGAGCATTAACAAATGCTGATCGCTGTAGTGTATGGATGGTCAGTGATGATAAACAAGAGATTACAACTAAAATAGCACACGGTATTGAACCTATTACTATTGCTATGGGCTCTGGGATTGTCGGCAGTGCAATAGAGACCGGCGAGAAGATTATTATAGAAGATGTCTATAGTGATAAACGATTTAATACAGATATTGATAAGCAGAGTGGTTATAAAACAAAGAGTATGCTTGTTGTCCCTATGTATGATAATAACCATACTATAATAGGTGCTTTTCAAGTTATAAATAGACAAGGTGAGCAGGAGTATTTTAATAAACGTGATATAAAAATCTTGACACTTGTCTCAACTTATGCTGCAGAGACGATAGTGGCACTCAAACTTGAGCAGGAAGTAATTGACACTCAAAAAGAGGTTGTTTTTACTATGGGAGCCATTGGTGAGAGTCGTTCTAAAGAGACAGGTAATCATGTTAAAAGAGTTGCTGAGTATTCTAAGATTCTAGCACTTGCTTATGGTATTGAAGAGAATGAGGCAGAGATATTAAAAGATGCATCTCCAATGCATGATATAGGTAAAATTGCTATACCAGATAAAATTTTAAACAAACCAACATATCTTAATGAGTATGAGAGAAAGATTATGGACTCACATACAGAGTTAGGGTACGAAATGATAAAAAACTCACAAAGACCTCTTTTAAAAGCTGCAGCAATTGTTGCCCACGAACATCATGAAAAGTGGGATGGAAGTGGTTATCCACGAGGGTTAAGTGGTGAAGATATCCATATTTATGGTCGTATTACTGCCTTGGCTGATGTTTTTGATGCTTTGGGATCAGATAGAGTCTATAAACGGGCGTGGAGTGATAATGCAATTTTTGATTTTATTAAAAGAGAAAGAGGCAAACATTTTGATCCGATACTTGTAGACCTTTTTTTTGAAAATAGAGAAGCAATTTTCAGAGTAAGAGAAAAATTTGGAGATAATTATGATGTATTGAATAATTTCTCTAAAGATAAAGAGAGTATCAAAATATTGGGGGCTTACGGAACAAAAGCTTCAGGATACGGAACTAGTTCTATTGCATTGAACGGATCAACAGTTATAGATGCCGGAAATTTGCTTGATGCCCTTGGCGACTCTTCTGTTGTAGTAGAACATATATGGCTGACTCACTCTCATTTGGATCATATCGTAGATATAGCTTATATTTTAGATAACTATTTTGTGCAGAGAAAGAAAAAATTGTATATTTATGGCTTACCAGAGACTATTAAAGCTGTAAAAGGGAATTTTTTAAATGATACTATATGGCCTGACTTTTCACAAATAGCTTTAGTCGGATCGGAAGATATGGCTATTGAATATAAAGAGATTAGCTTAGGGGAGAGATATATACTTTCAGGCGGTGAATCTTTAGAACCATTTGAAACAGATCATACAGTAGCTAGCTGTGGATATATTTATACAAAAAACGGACAAACTATTATGATAGCTACAGATACATATTCTTTAGATAATATAATATATATATTGGATAAAAGAGAAGATATTGATGCTTTGATAGTTGAATGTTCATTTCCAAATTCAATGGAAGCTTTAGCAAAAGAGAGCAAGCATTTGACATCTGCATTATTGTTTAATCAGTTAAAAAAGTTAAAACGAAGAAATCTTCAGATATATATTAATCATATAAAACCAATTTATATTGATATCATAACAGAAGAAATCAGGGAATTTAAAGGTGATTGGCAGGTTAAAATAGTAAAAGATGAAGAATTTTTATATTTTTAGCAAAAACACTTGACATTGATTTTATTTTGCACTATAATTCTGGCTCAAATTCGATGCCGACATAGCTCAGTTGGCTAGAGCAGCTGATTTGTAATCAGCAGGCCCGGGGTTCAAATCCTCGTGTCGGCACCATTGAATTTTGAATATTAGAAACAGTGTTAGACCAGAATTAGATACAAAAGTATCACGATGGTGGGATAGTCAAGTGGCCAACGACGGCAGACTGTAAATCTGCTCCCTATGGGTTCAGAGGTTCGACTCCTCTTCCCACCACCACTCATAAATAACACGCGGGTGTAACTCAGTGGCTAGAGTTCCTGCCTTCCAAGCAGGCTGTCGAGGGTTCGAATCCCTTCACCCGCTCCATTTGAGATTCTGGAAGCTGAAGTATAATTTCACCTTACTTCATACAACTATATATTTTCTTAATAGAAATATCTATATAGCTAAAATCTAATCACAATAACTAATATGAACAGATAAATAGAATTATGCAATGATTTCTTAAATTGTCAAAAAAAAGCTGTGCTTATGTGGCTCAGTGGTAGAGCACTTCCTTGGTAAGGAAGAGGTCGCGGGTCCGATTCCCGCCATAAGCTCCATCACTAATAAAGTATTTGATAAGTTTAAGAAATAATTGAATGATTTTTGGATATAATTCCATTTCAATTCACAAATTAAGGTCGGAGGACACTATGGCAAAAGAAAAGTTTGAACGTAACAAACCGCATGTTAATATCGGTACAATCGGTCACGTTGACCACGGTAAAACAACATTAACAGCAGCTATTACTGCAGTACTTGCAGTTAAAAATGAAGCACAATTTATGGATTATGACCAAATTGATAATGCTCCAGAAGAGAGAGAACGTGGTATTACAATCGCTACTTCACACGTTGAGTACGAAACAGATACACGTCACTATGCACACGTTGACTGTCCAGGTCACGCGGATTATGTAAAAAACATGATTACAGGTGCTGCACAAATGGATGGTGCTATTCTTGTTGTATCAGCAGCAGATGGTCCAATGCCACAAACTCGTGAGCATATCCTTCTTTCTAAACAAGTAGGTGTACCATACATCGTTGTTTTTATGAACAAAGAAGATATGGTTGATGATGAAGAACTACTTGAGCTAGTAGAGATGGAAATTCGTGAACTTCTTGATGCTTATGATTTCCCAGGTGATGATACACCAATTACTGCAGGTTCTGCATTAAAAGCTCTTGAAGAAGCAAAAACTGGTACTTTAGGTGAGTGGTCTGAGAAGATTATTGCACTTATGAATACAGTTGATGAGTACATTCCTGAACCAGAGCGTGAAACTGATAAAGATTTCTTGATGCCAGTTGAAGATGTGTTCTCAATTTCTGGTCGTGGTACTGTTGTAACAG
>Ga0256843_1000350_pt1 | contig 39733 bp, 27 predicted proteins | sample AlvinellametaG_FD_191572 | JGI IMG/M metagenome (GOLD analysis project Ga0256843, IMG submission 191572) | Pompeii worm associated microbial communities from hydrothermal vent at the East Pacific Rise, Pacific Ocean - Alvinella | ecosystem: Host-associated > Annelida > Integument > Unclassified ...
CAATGTCTGGATGACGTCCAAGAGCTGAATCATCAAATCCCATTTTACCGTCAAGTGCAATAAACTCACCCTCACCTGTTTTAATTAAAGGATTGATCTCAATCATCTCTGCATCATTTTCCATATAAAGTGTATAGAGTTTTTTAGCGAAGTTGATCATATTTTTTTGTTGTACTTTGTCTGTAATTCCAAGACCAAATACTAACTCACGACCGTGAAAACCTTGAAAACCGATAGAAGGATCGACTTGAACCTTAATGATTTTCTCTGGAGTCTTCTCTGCAACAGTTTCAATATCCATACCACCTTCAGTAGAAGCCATAATAATTGGCATCTCAGCAGCACGATCAAGAACAACTGAAAGATAGAGTTCATCTTGAATATCGGCACCGTCTTCAATATAAACTTTTTGAACAAGTTTACCTTCTGGTCCTGTTTGGTGAGTAACCAATGTCATTCCAAGAATTTCATCAGCAAGCTCTTTTACTTCATCTAAAGATTTAGCAAGCTTAACACCACCGCCAAGCCCACGTCCACCTGCATGAATCTGTGCTTTAACAACCCAAATAGGTCCACCTAACTCTTTTGCAGCTTCTACAGCTTCTTCAACTGAATTAGCAATTTTACCTTTTGGTGTAGGTACACCATATTTAGCAAAAATTTGTTTTGCCTGATACTCATGTATATTCATCTATTCTCCTTATTTTAAGTTGGGGTAAACACCCTAAAGCTTACGCTTTTGGTGCGATCATATCTTCTGGTTTAACATACTCATCAAACTGCTCGGCAGTCAAAAGACCAAGCTCAATAGCTGTCTCTTTCAATGTTGAGTTGTTTGCATGTGCTGTTTTTGCGATTTTTGCAGCATTTTCATAACCAATGTACGGGTTCAATGCAGTTACAAGCATAAGTGAATTATGCAAGAAGTGATCTATTTTTTCACGTACCGGCTCAATTCCGACAGCTGCATTGTCATTAAATGAAACAATAGAGTCACTTAAGAGTCTTACAGATTGTAAAAAGTTATAAGCAATAACAGGTTTGAAAACATTTAACTCAAAGTTACCTTGAGATGCAGCAATACCAATAGTTGTATCATTTCCCATAACCTGACAAGCAACCATAGTTACAGCTTCAGATTGTGTAGGGTTCACTTTACCCGGCATAATTGAAGAACCCGGCTCATTCGCAGGAATTTCAATCTCCCCTATTCCACAACGTGGACCTGATGCCAACCATCTTACATCATTTGCAATTTTCATCATATCTGCTGCAAGTGCTTTGAGTGCACCGTGAGCAAATACAAGTGCATCATGAGAAGTAAGTGCATGAAATTTGTTTGGTGCTGTAACAAAATCATGACCTGTAAGTTCACTTAGTTTTTTAGCAACACGTTCACCAAGTTCAGGGTGAGCATTTAAACCTGTTCCAACAGCTGTACCGCCAAGAGCAAGTTCACGAACTGCTTCTAAAGAATCTTTTGCCATTTTTTCAGATTTGTTAAGCATTTCGACCCAACCAGAGATCTCTTGACCAAGTGTAAGCGGTGTAGCATCCTGAAGGTGTGTACGACCAATTTTTACAATATCTGAAAACTCTTCACTTTTTGCTTGAAGTGTAGCTTTGAGTTTTGCAATTGCAGGAAGCAGTTGTTCTTCAACAGCAATAACAGCTGCAACATGCAATGCAGTTGGATAAGTGTCATTTGAAGATTGAGATTTGTTTACATCATCATTAGGATGAACAAGTTTCTCTTTTCTAAAGTCACCACCAAGGATCTCTGTAGCACGATTTGCAAGTACTTCATTGTTATTCATATTTGATTGTGTACCTGAACCTGTTTGCCATACAACCAATGGATAGTTACCATCAAGTTTTCCTGCAAGCATATCATCAGCAGCCTGAGCAATAGCATCAGCTTTTTTAGCATCTAGTTTACCAAGATCTTTGTTAACAAGTGCTACCGCTTTTTTAAGGTATGAAAATGCTCTTGTAATCTCATAAGGCATCTTCTCTTCGCCAATTTTAAAGTTTTGAATACTTCTTTGTGTCTGTGCTGCCCAATAAGCATCTACCGGAACTTCAATTTCACCCATTGTATCTTTTTCTATACGTGTCTTCATTCTTTATTTCCCTTCAAAAAATTTATTTTTATTAAGTGTATCTATTAACGTCTGTACTGATTTACAAGATTGTGCGAACATCTCTTGTTCTTTTTCATTCAATGTTACTTCAATAATTTTTTCAGCACCTTTTGCACCAAGCATTACAGGAACACCGGAAACAACATCACTATAACCATATTCACCCTCAAGGCATACTGCACATGGATGGATCTGTTTTGTATCTTTTAAAATTGCATCTACCATAATAGCAGTTGATTTTGCAGGAGCATAATAGGCTGAACCAGTTTTGAGATATCCTACAATTTCAGCGCCACCATGACGTGTTCTATTTACAATCTCGTCAATCTCTTTTTGAGAAAGTACATCGGAGAGAGGAACACCTGCTACTGTTGAATATCTTGGAAGTGGTACCATATCATCACCATGACCACCCATAACAGAAGCACGAATTTGACCTCCGCCATATCCAAGTTTTTCCTGAATAAACGCAGCCATACGTGAAGAGTCTAAAATACCTGCCATTCCTATAACACGACTTCTATCAAAGCCACTCTCTTTAAGTGCAACATAAGTCATAGCATCAAGAGGGTTAGAGACAATAATAACAATAGCATTTGGAGAGTATTTTGCAATACCTTCTATAACCTCTTTTGTTATATTTGCATTAATCATAAGAAGGTCATCTCTACTCATTCCCGGAAGTCGTGGACTTCCTGCTGTCACAACAACAACATCACAATCTACAAGGTCACTCATCTCTTCTGCAACGCTAACAATAGTGTGACTTCTTACAGCAGAAGCAGCTTGACTCATATCGAGTGCTTTTCCTTTTGCTATATCTATTTTATTGTCACGTAAAATAATTTCATGACATGAACCTTGCATTGCTAGGGAGTAAGCTACTGTTGCACCGACATTGCCGGCACCTACAATCCCTACTCTTTTTCCTTGACTCATACACACTCCTTCATATTAAATACTATGATATTTGTTACGTAGATGACAAACATCATTTTTAAGGTGAGATTATCTCTTATCACCTTTTCTATAAAATAAATCTATTTCATAAAAAAAGTGAAGACTACATAGTTTAATATGTAGTCTTCAATATACTTATATAGCGTTTATAATTTTATTTAATGTTGCAGATGGACGCATTGCTGCTTCTGCTTTTTCTTCATTAGGGTGATAGTAACCACCGATATCTTGTGCTTTTCCTTCTGCTGCTACTAATTCAGAAAGAATTGCTTCTTCATTTTTAATAAGCGCTTCAGCTACCGGAGTGAATTTTTCAGCAAGTGCAGTGTCTGCAGTTTGTGTGCTGAGTGCTTCTGCCCAATAACGTGCTACCCAATAGTGTGATGCTTTATTATCTGCTTCACCACATTTTCTTGAAGGTGCTTTATCATTTTCAAGGTAACCCTCATTTGCTTTATCAAGACCTTCTGTTAAGGCACCGATTTTAGAATTTTCTGATTTTTGATAGATCATTCTAAGTGATTCGGCAAGTGCCAAGAATTCACCAAGAGAATCCCATCTAAGGTGACCACACTCTAAGAATTGATCAACGTGTTTAGGAGCAGAACCGCCGGCACCTGTTTCAAAAAGACCACCACCAGCTAAGAGAGGAACAATTGAAAGCATTTTTGCAGATGTTCCGAGTTCTAAAATTGGATACATATCTGTTAAATAGTCACGAAGAACATTACCAGTTACAGAGATAGTATCTTTACCTGCTCTTACTCTTTCATTTGTATAACGTGTAGCAGATGCAACATCCATAACTTTAATATCTAAACCGGTAGTATCATGATCGTTAAGATATTTTTCTACTTTTTTGATCATTTGTGCATCATGAGCTCTATCTGCATCTAACCAAAAAACAGCTGGAAGACCTGTAAGTCTTGCTCTCTCAACTGCTAAACGAACCCAGTCTTTAATTGGGATATCTTTTGCACGACTCATTCTCCAGATATCACCTTTTTCAACGTCAAAACTCATAAGTTCTGTACCATCTTCAGAAGTTACAGTTACTTTACCATCTTCTGCCATTTCAAAAGTTGTCGGATGAGAACCGTACTCTTCAGCTTTTTGTGCCATAAGACCAACATTTGCAACATTACCCATAGTAGTAACATCATATTGACCATTTTTAACACAATCATCAATCATCTCTTTGTAGAAGAATGCATAACTTCTGTCTGGAATAACAGCAACACACTCAACTGCATCACCATTTCTATCCCACTGTTTACCACCTTCACGAACAACAACAGGCATAGAAGCATCAATAATGACATCATTAGAAGCATTGAAGTTTGTTTGCCCTTTGTCAGAGTCAACCATAGCAATTTTTGGTGCATCAGAATCAACAACAGCTTTGAATGCAGCTAAAATCTCAGCCTCTTTTTCATAACCTTTGATCTTTTTCTCAATATCAGAGATACCAAGACGAGCATTTACACCAAGTTTTGCAAAATCATCTGCATATTTTTCAAATACAGGAGCAAAGAATACTTCCAATGCATGACCAAACATAATAGGATCAGAGATTTTCATCATTGTAGCTTTAAGGTGAATAGACCATAAAACACCGTTTGCTTTTGCATCATCAATAGATTTTTGAATAAATGCACGAAGTGCTTTTGCAGACATAAAAGTACCATCAAGAATTTCACCGTCAAGTGCATCAATTGTTGTTAGCTCTTTACCGTTAAGTGCAATTGTAACTTTTTGAGCATTATCAATAACAATAGATTTTTCATTACCGTAAAAATCATCTCCATCCATATGTGCTACATAAGATTTTGAATTTTCAGAAAATGGTTTTAATCTATGAGGATGGTTTTGCGCATACTTTTTAACAGCAGCAGCAGCACGACGATCTGAGTTACCTTCACGAAGAACAGGGTTAACTGCAGAACCTAAACAAGGGTTATATTTCGCACGAATTGCTTTTTCTTCTTCAGTCTCCGGATTTTCAGGGAAATCTGGAATGTCAAAACCTTGACTTTGAAGCTCGGCAATACACTCTTTAAGTTGCCCGATAGAAGCAGAAATATTTGGAAGTTTAATAATATTTCCTTCTGGTTTTAATACGAGCTCACCTAATTTTGCAAGTTCATTTTCAGCAAGACCCATTGCAGCAAGAACTCTACCTGCTAGTGAAATATCACTAGTAACTACATCGACACCAGCCTCTGCACAAAATTTTTGTACAATTGGTAATAATGAATACGTTGCTAAAGCCGGAGCTTCATCAATTTTAGACCAAATAATTTTTGACATTGTATGTCCTCGTGAATAATATTTTTTCATAGTACTTCAAAAAAGTCTATAAAATTTACAAAATCAATAATAACACTAAGATCAGTAATATTTGCTAAGCTTTCAAAAAGATTTTCGCATATTCTTTATATGTTTCATTTAGTAGCACGCTTAATATTGCGCAAATGTGTAGAATAGTTACATGCGAAATCATGGGTTCCTTTTTTAGAACGCATAAAATAAAGATATTTCGTTTTTGCAGGGAAAATTGCAGCCATTAATGCTTCTTGTGATACATTACAAACAGGGGTATTGGGTATTCCTGTATGTAAATATGTATTGTAACTCGATTTATCTTCTACAATTCGTTTATGTGTTACTTTTTGATGAGAATATTTTCCATAATTTAAGCTTCCGTCCATTTGTAATTTCATACCTCGTTGCAGACGGTTATAAACAACCGAACTAACCAAAGGCATCTCTTTATTGTTGGCAGACTCTTTTTGAATGATAGAAGCTATTGTTACATAACGAAACCATTTTTTTTCATTATATGTTCCAAAAAGTTTATATGAAATTGCTTTCATTTTTTTCATAGATGTATTTAAAAGTAGTTTTATTAACTCTTCTTCAGATATACCAAGTGGAATTTTATAGGTATTTGGAACCAGTACCCCTTCTTTTAATGGTGCATATTTATCAAATGCTTTTTGAAGTTTTTCTCTATTGAGATGTAGGTTTTCTGCCAACTGATTTAAAAAGACATAAGTAGTTTCACCAGGAATCAATGTTATACTTCTCATCGCAGCTTTTGCACGTGTAAGTTTATATAAAAAATCAGCTCTTGTATTCACTTTTGTACCCATATTGATCCATCCGCTCTGTGGTGAACCTATAAATCGTAAAATTAGTGCATCGAGTTTGCAAACATCATAATTTTTCTTTTCCAATTGTGTTATAATTTGATTAATTGAGCCCTTTGGGATATAGAGTACCTTAGGAGTTTTTACAGGTTGGCTTAGGTAGTAGATGAAAGAGATAAAAATCAGCAATATAATTTCTAAAATATATTTTACAATCATTGGCATTTTCTCTTTCATTCTTCTCTCTCTTATGATAGTTTTTATAGTGCTCCAACACGGTTTGTTTATAGAGCATTTTTCGTTGTCTAATATTACAATAAAAAACATATATATCAAATGGGATGAGAAATTAAATTGTTCAATTGATAAAATTACTATTCAAAAAGAGAGCCAAAGTAGCACCACTCACGATCTCAACGATTTAACTTACTATCTTCAAGTAACATCAAATCTTCTTCTTTTAACAAACTCTATAGTAATTGAAAAGCTACAATATGACACCATTACAGCCACGCTCTCTTATGATAATCAAGACAAAGGAATTTTAAGCGTAAAAACACCATTTGCAGATCTCTCTTCACATTTTTTCTTTCGTAATAATCTATTAGTATTTCACATTGATAAGCTTACAGCTTTAGATAAAAAGATCCATCTCAATGGTAATATGTTCTTAAATATGCAAGATCATAAACTCTACTCAAAACTTCATATAGTTGTAGATAAAAAAGCCGACCTGATACTTTATAGTGTTGCTGGGGATAGACGATTGGATTATCGTATTATTGCACAAAAAGATATTCAACAAATTCATCAATTGCTTCTTCTGTTTCCTTTGCCAAAAGCTATTGAATTTTGGGCACGAGATGCTATTGATGCAAAAACGTTAACACTCAACAGCTGCAAAGGCTTTATTCAATATAACGATATGCCTGCGGCCTACAGACATCTTTATATTGATGCAACACTGCATAAATTAAACTATACCTATAATAAAAAGCTTGATGCTATCCATACGGATCATACCGATCTTGAGTTCAAAAATGGCATCTTGTATATTCGACCGAAACAGGCTTATTCCTATCAAATGCCACTTGGAAAAAGTTGGTTAAAAATTGATTTTACAAAACCTCAGGAGTATTTAACACTTCACCTGCTCTTTAATGGTATGCTCAATAAGAGTATGCTAAAAATTTTACGTACCTATAAAATTAAGTTGCCTTTTTTACAACACTCAGGAACTGTAAAAACAGACTTGACACTCAAAGTTAACCTAAGAACAGTTAAAATTGATGCAAAGGGAACTTTTCAAACAAAAAAAGCAAATTTTGATTATCTCGGACTCAATCTTGATATTAAAAACACACTTATTAAACTCCACAACTACGATGTAAATATTCCAAAAATGAGTGCAGCGTATAAAAATATTGCAAAAGCTTTTGTAACAGTTCGTTTTGATGCAAAACATACAAGAGGGAAGATAGATTTTCAGTTACAAAAACTGCAACTCTCTGCACAACGCTATTTGAATACAGGAATGAAACCACTTCACATTCGCTACAATATAAATCCAAATGGAGACTCTATTAGAGTACAAAAGTCTCAATGGATGATCAACCAAGAAAAAGTGCTCTTAGATGCAATAACAATCTCTTTTAATCTAAAAAAACTACAACTACATATTCCAACAACACTTTTTCATATTTCAAATATTGCCGATGGATTCATTACAGGAGGAGCAAATCTTCACAATAAAACGGCAGATTTTCATATTGATCTGCTTCATCTCCATTTTCAGGCTTTTAAACTTGATCAAACAGATAGTGAATTTTTACTTCATTATGATAAAACACTCTTTATAAAATCAAAAGACAAACTCTCTTTTAGACTCAACGGAACACAATATGCATTAAAAAATCTCAATATAAATGTAACAGATAGCAGTATCTCTATTGCCAAGAGTATTTTAACTATAGGAAAATATATTCAAACACAATTAACTCTTAACTATAAAACAGCTAAAAACAGTGCTGATATTGTTCTTCATAATTTTAAACTCTTCAATCCAAAAAATAAAAAGATTCTTTATAATAAAAGAGTAGTTCGACTTTTTGCTACCGTTGGCAAAAAAGAGACAATTGTTCGTTCAAAAGAACTCCACGCAACATTTTTTCTGACACCTTCACAGTGGAGTTTACATCTAAACAATATTGCCTCTATCGCACAAAATTCTACTTTTCTTAAAAAATATCATATCAACAATGGAAAAATTACATTTTATAAAAAAGCGCAAAACCCTTATATGAAGTTTAAAGGTTATATTGACTATAAATATAAACTGCTCTCAGAGGGCTCAAAAACAATTGGCCATTATGCATTGGATGGCTATTTGACAAAGAGCCAAACACTCTATATTGATATAAATGACAAAGTTAATTTGAAATTTTCCGATAACATAAAAATTGCACTTCATAACAGTGGCATCAACAGTCAAGGTCTTATAAACTTTATAGAAATGCTTTCACAAAACAGAGAAAAAAGCTCTAAAAAAGAGAGTGTAACAAACATATTTTTTCAAGCTAAAAACACCTATATTTATCTTGGATACAATCGTTTTATTATGGCTGACGCTATCCATTTACAATATTATAAAAAGGCTATTAGCGCGCAACTTCTTTATGCAAACGGAAAAGCCGGTTTTAAATTTAAAAACAATAGTTTTGAACTTTATGGTAATAATTTCAATGATCATTTTATGGATAAACTCTTTTCGCTCTCAAAATTTACTGGAGGGAGTCTTGATTTTTCACTCAACGGAAAATTAGATAATTATAATGGAACATTTTATATAAAAGATACAACGATTCATGACTATGTACTTCTCAATAATATCTTGGCATTTATAAATACAGTACCTTCATTGGCTACATTTTCTCTACCAGGGTATAACAAACATGGTTTGCATATCGATAATGCATATATGAAATTTCACTTTCACAAGCATATTTTTGATATTTCAGATATCTATATAGGCTCCAAAGAGATTAAAATATTGGGAAAAGGTGATGCAAGTGTCAAATATAATAATATTAACCTTACACTTAATCTCAAAACTGATCTTGCAAAAAATCTTTCCAAAATACCGCTTGTAGGTTATATTCTATTTGATGGGGAATCTATATCGACAACATTAAAAATTACGGGGAAATTAACCGATCCAAAAGTCAAAACAATGTTAGCAAGAGATATTGCAGTAGCACCTCTGAATATCATACTAAGAACTGTTACGTTGCCATATAAGATAGTAAAAGATATTAAGGATTACAATGGCTCCAAATAGCTAATAAAGTTAGCTATTCGTTTCTAAGAACCGTTAAAATATCTACTTCACTTGCTTTTTTTGCAGGATAATATGCAGAAGCGACAACAATAACAAAAGCGCCGCTTATGATCATGAAAAAGTCTTGCAGACTTAGATCAAGAGGGAGTGTAGATGTAGGATAGACATTTTTAGGAAGATGTACAATATCAAAAGTACCAAGTACCCAGATACCTCCAAGTCCAAGAATTACACCTGCGGCGATACCACCAATACCAATAACAATACCTAGATATAAAAAGACTTTTTTAATTTCACTCTTTGTTGCACCTAAAGAGAGGAGAAGTGCTATTTCCCCTCTTCTGTTCATAACAGTCATCAGTAAAGAAGAGATAATATTAATAGCCGCAATTAAAATAATAAGCATTAAAACAATAAATAAAGAGGCTTTTTCCATCTCTAAAGCTGCAAAAAAGTTAACATTATCTTCCCACCATCCACGAACAGTTGTTGTTAAAGGCAACTCTTTTTTAAGACGAAGAATATCTTTTCTTGGTGTTTTTGAATAGACATGAATACCATCGTAAAAGTTAGAAGGCATATGAAGGACTCTTTGCAGAGATGCAAGGGTTGTATAGCTATATGCTTTATCATAAGCGCTCAATCCAGAATCAAAAAAAGATGCTACTTTAAAACGCTTTATTTTTGGTGTTACCGAGAGACCGCCCGGTTCTATATTTGTAAAAATATACATTAATTTGTCATCAATCGAAAGATCAAACTCCTCTTTAAGCGTTTTTCCTACTAAAACATGAAATTTTTTAAAATCAACACCTTTGATTGCTTTTGCAAGAATAGTATTTACTTTAGCTTCATCTTGAAAATTAACACCAAAAAGATAACCTCCCTCAAGATTTGAACCACTTTTAACCATAACAGAAGATTGCACATAAGGACTAAATTTTAAATCAGGAAATTTTGATTCTAATGTAATTAAAAGAGCTTCATCAACTGAACCGTAAAATTTAGGAAGAATAGTAATGGGATAGTTCATAACAGTTAGTTTCTTTTTAAATTCATTGTCAAAACCATTCATTAATGCCATTGCAATTAATAGAACTGTTACACCAATTGTAATACCAAGAAACGCTAAAAGTGCTGAGATAAAGATAAAAGGCTGATCTTTATCAAAGCGTAAAAATCTCTTAACGAGATAGGAAACTATATTTTTTTTCAAGAGGCAAAAACACCTTTTTTTGGACCGCTTTTACCACAGCATTGTTTATATTTTTTACCGCTACCACAAGGACAAGGATCATTTCGTGCAATTTTTTTATTTGCTGTTACATCTTCTCCTGCTATTCTTTCTTCAGAATCTTCATCGCTCATATTCAGACGCATAAGGGCTTCTTGCGCTCGTTTTTCATCTTCAAGTTGCTGTGCAATACGAGCAGCCTCTTCTTCAGGACTCTCCATTTGAAATTGAATAATATGAAGTGTTTTAATCGTATTAAATTTAATATCATTAATAAGTTCACCAAAAAGGTTAAAGCTCTCTTTTTTGTACTCTACTAGTGGATCTTTTTGATTATATGCTCGTAAACGAATACCTGTTTTCATATTATCCATTGCATAGAGATGTTCACGCCATGCATCATCTAGCTCTTTAAGATAAAACTCTTTTTCGATTTCATGACGCATTTTTTCATCTAAAACAGCCATTTTATCATCATAAGAGGCCTTGAGTTTTTCCACTACTTTCGTATAGAGTTCTTCATACTCCAAACCTTCAAGTTCTGCAATATCTAAATCGTAATTCATCTCTTCTTTTAAGAGTTCTGCTAATTTTTTAAGATTAAAATCTTCATGAGCACCACCCTCAAAGATCTCAGCTTGTGTTAAAATATGTGTAACATATTCTTCTCGAATCTCATCAATTTTTGCTGCAATATCATAATCATCGCTTAAGAGCTGGTTTCTAAACCTATAAACAATTTTTCTCTGTTCATTGGCAACATCATCATATTCCACAATCTGTTTACGCCCTTCATAGTGCATATTTTCTACTTTTTTCTGGGCTTTTTCAACAGCACGCGTTACCATTTTAGATTCGATAAATTCACCATCTTCAACACCTAGGCGTTCCATAATGCTTTTAATTTTATCTGATCCGAAAATACGAAGCAGATTATCTTCTAACGAAAGGTAAAATTGTGTTGTTCCCGGATCACCTTGACGTCCGGAACGTCCACGTAACTGGTTATCAATACGACGGTTTTCATGTCGTTCTGTACCAACAATATAGAGTCCACCAAGTGCTTTTACTTCATCATCAACTTTGATATCAACACCACGACCTGCCATATTTGTAGCAATAGTTACGGCCCCTTTTGCACCTGCATGTTTAATGATTTCACCCTCTTGGGCATGGTTTTTTGCATTTAAAACGGTATGTGCAATTTTTTCACGTTTTAAGAGCTCATGAAGAAGTTCAGATTTCTCAATTGAAGCTGTACCAATAAGAACCGGCTGTCCTGTCTTGCTTAACTCTCGAATTGTATTAATTACAGCAGCAAATTTTTCTGCTTCCGTTTTATAAATGAGATCATTCAAATCAGCTCTTGAAATAGGAATATTTGTTGGAATAGAAACAACATCCAAACCATAAATCTCTGCAAATTCAGTCGCCTCAGTCTCTGCTGTACCAGTCATACCTGCAAGTTTATCATACATTCTAAAGTAATTTTGGAAAGTAATATCCGCAAGAGTCTGTGTCTCTTCTTTAATTTCAACACCCTCTTTTGCTTCTAAAGCCTGATGAAGTCCTTCACTAAAACGACGTCCTTCACTCAATCTTCCTGTAAATTCATCAACAATGACAACTTCGCCGTCATTAACAACATAATCAACATCTTTTTCAAAAAGATAGTTTGCTTTGAGTGCCTGATCAAGAGCATGTGGCAAAGAAGCATTTTCCGCACTGTAAAGATTTTCAACACCAAAAAGTTCTTCGGCCTTAGTGATCCCCTCTTCTGTAATCAAAATAACTTTATCTTTTTCATCAACAGTAAAATGCTTCTCTTTTTCAAGCTGTAAGGCAATTGCATTTGCTCGTGTATAATCTTGCATATTTCTGTTGGTAGGTCCTGATATAATGAGTGGTGTTCTTGCTTCATCTATCAAAATAGAGTCAACTTCATCAACAATAACAAAATTATGTCCACGTTGTACCATATTCTCTTTTGAATAGCTCATATTATCGCGAAGGTAATCAAATCCAAACTCATTATTTGTACCATAAGTAATGTCAGCGGCATAAGCAGCTTTTTTCTCTTCTGGATCATGCATATCTTCCAAAATTGTACCAACACTGTAGCCTAAAAACTCATAAAGTGGTCCCATCTCTTTAGCATCACGAGATGCAAGATAATCATTAACCGTTACGAGATGCACACCTTTACCTGTCATAGCATTTAATGTAATAGCAAGTGTTGCAACGAGTGTTTTACCCTCACCCGTCTTCATCTCTGCTATGCGACCGTCATGTAAAACCATACCACCGATAAGCTGCACATCAAAATGGCGCATTCCAAGTACACGTTTAGATGCTTCTCTTGTAATTGCAAAAGAGTCAAACAAGACATCATCCAAACTCTTCTCTTCACTGTTTACGCTGTTTTTAAGTTCTAAAAATGAAGCTTTAAGTTCATCATCGCTTAAAGACTCATATTTACTCTCAAGAGCGTTAATCTTTTCTACTTTTTTAAAATATTTTTTTAATTCTCGGTCATTTGCTGTTCCAAATACCTTACCCATAAATGCCTGTAGCATTGCTCACCTTATTTTCTACTATATAGTTTACTATATAACAGTTATTGAATTGCTCTAATTTTATCACATTAAATCTAATAAATAGTATAAATAGATAATTTGCTATAATTTCTTTTATTAAGGATGAATATGAAACAAAAATTACTACTTCTTCTATTTGCAACAGCAAGTTTTGCAAATATAACAAATATACAATCGTTTGAAGCAGATTTTGTTCAAAAAATTGTTGATGACAAAAATAAAACAATTTTTTATTACGGACATATCAAAGCACAAAGACCACAGTTCGCTTTATGGGAATATAAAAAACCGATTATTAAAAGTGTTTACATATTACAGAATGAAGCTGTTATTGTTGAGCCGGAACTCGAACAGGCAATTGTAAAAAAAATAGGTAGCAACTTTGATTTTTTTCAATTAATGAAAAATGCGAAAAAGATTGCAAAAAACAGTTATCGTGCAAAATTCAATAATACAAATTTTATAATAAAACTTGATGCAAATAAAATAACTTCCATCAGTTATAAAGATGAGTTTGAAAATAATGTTACAATAGATTTTTCACATCAGGTGGAAAATAAGAAGATAGATAAAAAAGCTTTTGAACCACATATTCCTGATGATTATGACATCATAAGAAATTAATTCTAAAATTAAAAAGCAATTTGCAAAAATGGATTTGATCCATTTTTGCATTCTGAATTTAGTTCAGTTTATAATCTTCGATAAGATTAAAGTTGAGATATTTATAAATATCTGCCTCTTTGCCTTGAATTTTCTTCGTAAGCTCTAAATACTCTTCTTTTGTTGGAATTTTTCCAAGAAGTGCACATACTGCTGCGAGTTCAGCACTTCCAAGATAAACCTGAGCACCTTTACCTAAACGATTGTCAAAGTTACGAGTTGAAGTTGAGAACACTATTGCATTATCAGCAACACGTGCTTGATTCCCCATACATAAAGAACAGCCTGGAATTTCAGTACGAGCACCTGCTGCACCAAATAAAGCATAGTAACCCTCTTCAGTAAGTTGTTTTGCATCCATTTTTGTCGGAGGACAAACCCATAAACGAGTCGGAACAGAACCTTCACCTTTAAGAACTTCGCCAAGTGCACGATAGTGACCAATATTTGTCATACATGAACCGACAAATACTTCATCAATTTTTGTAGGTCTATCAGATGCTAAGATTTCAGAAAGCGTAGCAACATCATCCGGATCATTTGGACATGCAAGTATTGGCTCAGTGATCTCATTTAAGTCGATCTCAATTACTGCTGCATATTCTGCATCAGCATCAGGCTCCATTAATTCTGGTTTTTTCAACCACTCTTCCATTTTTGTAACACGACGTGCTAAGGTTCTGTGATCTTCATATCCAGCTTCAATCATAGACTCTAAAAGAACAATATTTGATTTTAAATACTCAGCAACCGGTTCTTTATTCAATCTTACTGTACATGCAGCAGCAGAACGCTCAGCAGAAGCATCAGAGAGTTCAAATGCTTGCTCAGCTTTAAGATTAGGAAGCCCTTCTATTTCTAAAATACGGCCTGCAAAGATATTTTTCTTACCTTTTTTCTCAACCGTTAAAAGACCCTCTTTGATTGCTTGATGTGGAATTGCATTTACAAGATCACGAAGTGTGATACCCGGTTGCATTTCACCTTTAAAACGTACAAGTACAGACTCAGGCATAGTAAGAGGCATAGAACCAGTAACCGCGGCAAATGCAACAATTCCAGAACCACCAGGGAAGCTGATACCGATAGGGAAACGTGTATGACTATCTGCACCCGTACCTACAGTATCAGGAAGAACCATTCTGTTTAACCAAGAGTGAATAACACCATCACCAGGACGAAGAGCAACACCGCTTCTACAAGAGATAAAGTCAGGAAGTGTATGGTGCATCTGTACATCAGAAGGTTTTGGATAAGCTGCCGTATGGCAGAAAGACTGCATTACAAGGTCTGCATTAAATCCAAGTGCTGCAAGCTCTTTAATCTCATCACGAGTCATTGGACCAGTTGTATCTTGAGAACCAACAGTACTCATTTCTGGTTCACAATACATACCAGGGCGAACACCTTTAAGACCACAAGCTTTCCCTACCATTTTTTGAGCGAGAGTATAACCTTTTCCACTATCTTCCGGTTGATCTGCTGTTAAGAAAACATCAGTTGAACCCATACCTAAAACAGAACGAGCTTTTGAAGTTAAACCACGACCGATGATTAATGGAATACGTCCACCTGCACGTACTTCATCAGTAATAGTATTTGGACGAAGTTTAAATGTTGCAATACACTCACCATTTTTATGTGCTTCACCTTTATATGGATAGATATCAATAACATCACCCATCTCCATTTTTGTAACATCAAGCTCTAATGGAAGTGCACCAGAATCTTCAGCAGTTGCAAAGAAGATAGGAGCAATAATTCCACCAAGAATTACACCGCCTGTACGTTTGTTTGGAACACCAGGAATATCTTCACCCATATGCCATTGAACAGAGTTAATACCTGATTTTCTTGAAGAACCGGTACCAACAACATCACCAACATAAGCAACTGGATAGCCTTTCTCTTTAAGCTTGTTAATTGTACCGATAGGATCATCCATTTTTGCAGCAAGCATAGAGTTTGCATGGAGTGGAATATCAGAACGAGTAAACGCTTCAGATGCAGGAGAGAGATCATCTGTATTTGTTTCACCCGGCACTTTAAATACGGTAACTGTAATTTTTTCAGGAAGTTCTGCTTTGTTTAAGAACCACTCTGCATTTGCCCATGAAGTCAATACTTTTGTAGCTGCTTCATTTTCTTTTTTATGAAGCTCTTCAACATCATTAAATGCATCATAAACAAGTAGTGTATTTGAGAGTGCTTCAATAGCAGCTTCAACAACTTTTTCATTTTTTGAAGAGAGGCAATTTACTAATGGTTTTACATTGTAACCACCAAGCATCATACCAAGCATTTTTACAGCCTCTTCCGGAGAGATTGAGGCAACGTGATGCTCTTCAGCAGCTACTTCATTTAAAAAAGCGGCTTTTACATAAGCAGCATCATCAACACCCGGAGATACACGATTTTTTAGAAGTTCTAACATCTCTTCTACATATTCACCAGTTTTAATAAACTCAATAACTTCTACAGTCTGTTCTGCAGTAAGTGGTAATGGAGGAACACCAAGTGCTTCTCTTTCAGCTACATGCGCTGCGTATTCTTCTCTAAATCCCATAATTATTCCTGTTTGGTTAATTTTGAAACATTATAACTAAAGAAGTACAACCTTTTTTTAGAGTGTTACCTGAAGAAACGAAAATATTTTATTTTATTTTGGAAATGTGCAGATATGTAACAAAAAAAAGTATTAGAGCTTTCTCTTTGCTATTTCCTTCTCAAGAAAGGCTCTTTCAATCCCTCTATAGTTGTTTTGTAGCCATAAAAGATAGGAGTCTGGAAGTTCACTGTAAAACAATCCCTTATATTGTCCAAAACCTACCCGTGGCTCAGTAGGCTGTTGAAGTGGAGCATTTTGTAACACTCCATCCAAGTTACTCTCTTTAATTAGTTTTTCAAACGCTTCATATTCTAAACGTTTTTGAATAACAAAACTATAGCTGTTAAAATCAAAATAGCCTTTTCGCTGCTGGACAAAAGCCTCAATAGCCTGAATATCAGAAACACGGAGTTCTTCTAAATTTGGAATATGTACACGAAAAGAGTTTTGCAGTTGTGTAAAGACAAAGTGAGGTTTTGGCATTAGAGGATCTCTCTAATACCTTTTGCATTTGGTGCAGAGAGAACGCCTTCATGCTCAAGTTGTTCTATCACACGTGCTGAACGATTATAACCAATTTGTAATTTTCTCTGTAAATAAGAGATTGATGTTTTTCTATCATTCAAAACTACATTTTTTGCTTCTTCATAAAGAGGATCTAACTCTTCATATGTTTCACTAGAGCCATTAGAACTACTTTCACTCTCTTCAACTAAAAAGCTTTTATCATAGTTTGGTTCACGTTGTGCTTTTATAAAATCAACAATCTTTTCAATCTCCTCTTCTGTTGCCCATGGCGCATGCAGGCGCACAAGTGCAGGTGCTCCCGGAGGAGTAAAGAGCATATCTCCACGACCAAGAAGTGATTCGGCACCCATCTGATCCAAAATGATTTTTGAGTCCACTTTTTGCCCTACTCTATAGGAAATACGAGATGGTAAGTTCGCCTTAATAAGTCCTGTTACAACATCAACAGATGGACGTTGGGTTGCAACAATAAGGTGAATACCACAGGCTCTTGATTTTTGAGCAAGACGTGCAATAGATATTTCAACATCTTTTCCGCTTGTCATCATCAGATCTGCAAGTTCATCAATAACAACAACAATATAAGGAAAGTGTTCTCCACCCTCTTTTTTTACCTTTTCATTGTAGTTTTCAATATTTTTTGTACGACTTTCAGCCATCAACTCATAACGTCGCTCCATCTCTGCTACCATATTGTTCAGCGCTACAATCGCCTGTTTTGGTTTTGTAATAACCGGCGTGAGAAGATGTGGAATATCATTGTAGATTGAAAACTCCAGCATTTTTGGATCAATCATTAAAAGACGCAACTGATCCGGTGAGTTTTTATAAAGAAGTGAGAGAATCATTGCGTTGATACCGACACTTTTCCCACTCCCTGTTGTTCCTGCGATGAGAAGGTGTGGTAGTTTTTTTAGATCTGTCACAAACGGTTTACCGACAATATCTTTTCCAAGTGCAATAGTCAGTGGCGATGACGCTGTTTTAAAGAGTTTGTCATCTAAAAGTTCACGTAAGTAAATTGTCTCCACCGTCTCATTTGGTATCTCAATACCGACTACATCTTTACCCGGAATCGGTGCTTGAATACGGATGGTCTCTGCTGAAAGTGCCATAGCTAAGTCATCTTGAAGATTGAGTATTTTACTCACTTTTACATTTGCAGCAGGTTTAAACTCAAAAGTCGATACTACCGGTCCTGCATAGGTACGCACAACATCTCCGTCAATTTTAAAGTGAGCAAGTTTATCAATAAGATAGCGAATCTTGTCATCAAGCTCACTCTCATCGACACGCTGTGAAGTCTTTGGCGGTTTTTGTAAAAAGTCCAATGGTGGAAGTTTAAAGTTTTTTGGTTTTGCAACTTTGCCTTTTTCAAGAGTTTCCAACAGCTTTTTATTCTCTTCCAACTCTTTAACAATAACAGTATTTTTATGTTCTTTGAGCTCCTTGGCAACATCTAAAATATTTTTTTTCTCTGTTCCGGCAGATTCTTGATCTATAAGTTGTTCATTTAATTCTTTTTTAGGTACTTTTTTAATAACTATTTTTGTCTCTGGTTCACGTAAAAATGCAGGTTTATCAAGCTCTTCGGTAAGAACTTCTTCTTTTGTATTCATTTCGACAGAGAGTTCTGAAACTTCATCATTATCATTAAAATGATAATCGTCTTCTCTATCATCACCCTCTTCTTTTGTATCTTCAAATGGATCATACTCTGGTATTTCTTCTTGAGGTTTTTGTTCTTTAAAGCGAGCAATAATATTTGTTGCGATCTCCGCACCGCTTTGATCGGCCACAATAACAATAGCAACCGATGTTATAATGATCCAAAAAATCCATAAACCAAAAATACCAATGTATGGAGCTAAAAAATCTACAAAATCAGCACCAAATTTTCCTCTGTAATTATTCGTAATAAGAAGTGCTTGTGCAAGAAGCAGTGATGAAAAAAGTAAAAAAGATGCGATTGTAATCTCTGCTGATCGAAAATCAAACTTCGTCTTTCTGTAGAGTCTATAAAGAGGATATAAAAGTATAAAGAGATAAACAAAAGCTACATATCCAAAATATTTTTGATTATAAAGTGCAAAATTTGCACCATAACTTCCCATAAGTCCTGTATCTCCAAGGAGTGTAGAAAATCCAAGATAAACAAGTACGCCGACAACAATAATAAACAGAGTTTCTTTCAATAATATACCTTTATTAGTGTAATAAATATATGCCACTATAGCCAAAAATGTTCCAAGAGAACATTTTTATGACAAAATGAAAGATATATTATATATTATAAGTAGTTTACCAAACTTAGCTTAGAGACTTTTCCAACTGTTGAAAGCATTGCCTGATAATTTGTTGTAAGTTGTGTTAATCGTAAAGATGACTCAGCAAGATCAGTATCAATAACAGAAGATCGTAAAGAAATTGTACTTGTTTCGAGGATCTCTGTTCTTTGAAGAGAGACTGAAAGTGTATTTGACTGTGCGCCTACTTTGGAATGAATACGGTTAACATGATCTAAAAGATCATCCATTTTTGAAAGAGAGTTTTCTATTCCAACATTACGCACTCTTCCGCTATTTGCATCAGGATAGAGTTTATGATCTTCAACCGAATTGACTATTTCATCGAGTGCTTTAAAAAAGTCTGTTTTAGGATCAGATACTGTTAATGCATTATTTGTATTAAATGTCATAATAGAAGCTTGTGCAGTTGAACTGAAATCATCACTGTTTGGATCATATAAAGAGATACTTGCTTGTGTTTCAGGCGCAGTTAAATCTTTAAAGTTTATTTTACCATCGTAAGTGAGTGATGTTGTTCCTTCTGTTGCCGATTTTTTAATAGCTTTATCATATTCATCTGCACTATCTGATGCCGGTAAATTTTTCGTAACAACCATATTGACGACATCTAAAAGTTGTTGATAGGTCATTTTGTCAGCATCAACCGCTTTTCTACCATTTGGATCCATATCATAAATATGATATTTTGAACCGTTATAAATAAAATAAGAGCCACCATTAGCAGTTGATTTAAAGTCGATATCTACATCATATTCATTGCCTTTAATATCTTTCCCTGTCAATTTTAAAGAAGAACCGTCAAGTGTATCTGCATTGGTTTGAGAGAGATCGGCAACCTCGGAGATCTTCGTAGAAGGTGATGCAAAAGCATTCCCCTCTTTTACAATTTGTGGAGCATTTGATTGCAACAATGAACCCGACTGTGTAAATTGTGTTCTATCATAGATCAATCCCTCAATTTTATCTGCTGCACCGCTTACAGGTTGAAGCCCGGACTTGGAAAATTCATTAACAAAAAGATCATTTTTTGGCGGATAACTTGTCTCTCCATCATTAAGCTGATCTATATCATCAACATTAGCTTTGTCTCCACCACTGTAATCAACAGCACCAACAAGATGAAAATCAAGTTTAGAAGATCCTTTTAATTTATCTTTAACTTCTATTTCACCTTGACTATTCATAGTAACATCAACAATATTAATATTTCCGGAGTTTCCATAAGCTGTACCAATACTCTCTAAAAGATCACTGATTTTTTTATTATCATCAAACACAATTTTCTTTTTTATAGCAGTACCATCACTTTTTGTACCTCTAAGGTAAAAATAATCTTTATTAATGGTTGAATCGTCATTATCTTTATCACCCATCAACTCTCGTAATTGACTTGATTTGTCCAAAGTTTTGCCTGAATCGACAAGATTACTGTGTTTGACATTGCTGGTAACTCTTCTTTTTCTATTAACTTCTTCACCTAAAAAGAGTTCACTGCCGCTAATATTATATGCCTGTTTATTATTTGAGCCAAGAAGAACATTTAATGAAAGATCATTGCCATGATATATACCATCACTATCAATAGGTGCAACATTCACTGCTGATCCTGAAAATAGATATTGTCCATTAATAGAAGTATTTGCTAAACCTTTAAGATTTTTTTCTATTCCTTTTAATTCGTTTGCAATAGCATCCAAAGAGATATCATCATTTGTGCCATTGGCAGCTTGAACAAGAAGCGTACGCATTCTTTTCATATTATCATTAAATTGACTTAAAACTGTGTCTGTTTGTGTCGTCATTTTAGAACCTGTCTCGGTACTTTTTTTAATCTGTTTTAATGTAGTAATTTCATTATCGAGACGCATTGTTTCAGAAAATATTCTCACATCATCTTTTGCATACTCTATTTTAAGACCTGAAGCAATCTGTTTATTTACATCAAACAGCTCTTTGTTGATTTTAGAATTATTTGTTCCGTAAATGCTATTGTAATACATACTATTGACGATTCGCATAACAGGCCTCCCTAATTTTTTAAGATTCTAGCAATTTAAGTTCCATTTGTGAACAAATCGGCAAAATGTTATTTACTTTTAAGTAAACTCTGACTATTATTTCACATCCAACATAAATGCCAGCGTGGTGGAATGGTAGACACGACGGATTCAAAATCCGTTGGCTTCGGCTGTGGGGGTTCAAGTCCCCCCGCTGGTACCACTTTTATAAAACAATCAACCTACATATCTTTAGCATCATTCTCTTTAACTGTCCAGATAAATACTAACGGAATAAAAAGCAGTGTTAAAAATGTTCCTATGATCAAACCACCAATTGCTACAGCTCCAAGTGGTGCTAAACGCTCTAGTCCTATCGCAGATCCAAGTGCAACAGGGAGCATTCCTGCAGAAGTTGCAAAAGCTGTCATAAGAACCGGTCGTGTTCTGATCTTTATACTCTCAAGCATCGCTTCTGCTTTTGGCAGACCCTCTTGCATTTTTTCCAAAGCAAAGTGAATCAGTAAAATTGCATTGTTTACAATAATTCCCGAAAGTAAAATAAATCCCATCATAGCAGGCATAGAGGTATGATAATGCATACCCAGCATCATCCACGCAGCTCCAATAATAGTCAAAGGAATAGAGAAGATAATCATTAATGAAATTTTGATCGAGTTAAAGAGTGCAATAAGCGTAAAAAGGATCAAAATAACAGCAAAACCGATTGCTCCGACCATTCTGCCCGCAGAGTTGTTAAACTGTTTAATATCTCCTGTCTGCTCCATTCTTACACCTTCAGGAAGTTTTGTTCCTTTAAAAGCCTCTTCAAAATTACTCATAATATGAGAAATGGCGGCTTTTTCTCTAAAACCATAAACGTTAAGAGTATAGTCAAGTCCTTCCCGTGTAATTAAAGATGGCTCTTTAATCTCTTTTATAGAAGCCATTGCAAGAAGTGGTACTTTTCCTTTTGGAGAAGTTACAAGAAATGATTTCATATCCTGCAATGAGTTTCTGTTGCTCTCATCTGTCCATACACGAATACCAAAGTCAGCACTGTTTTGCAGATAAAAAGATGCAGCTTTTGCACCACGTGTAAATGTCTGCAACTGTCTTGAAATATCAGCATTGCTTAAACCGTAAAGCGCAGCTTTTTTATCATCTACAACAATTTCAAATACCTTTTTATTTTCTGCCCATGTTTTTGATACAGAGACGATACCTCCGGTATTGTACATCGCTTTTTCGACCATATCTCCTGCACGTTGTAACTTTTTAAGATCAGAACTGTAGAGTGTTACATCAAGATTGGCACGAATACTTGCAAGTGCCGTTGCCCCATAATCAACAACATCAACACTATAAACATTCTTTATTTTACTCAACTCTTCACGAAGCTTTCTCTCGATCTGCCAGATACTCTCTTTTCTATGGTATCTGTCAACATAGGTTGCTGTTATGGCAATATGATCTGTTCCACTTCCGCTTCCTATACTCATCACACCCGCTTCGCTTCCGATTGCACTTGAGAGATAGAGCAGTTCACCCTGCTCTTTTATAATTTTATTTGCCTCTTGAACAACTTTTTTACTTGCTTCAATCGGCAAGTTTGGATCAAGAGTAATTGAAATTTTTGTTGCTCCTGTATCCATAGGCGGCATTAACTCCTGCCCTACTATCGGCATAACACCTTTGACACTTGTTACAAACAAGAAAATAAGTGCGACGATATAAGAGAGTGCAACTGCTTTGTTGTTCAGTGCACTCTTTACAGCTCCGGAGAAGAAATCGGCTATGGCACGAGAGAAACTCCCTGTTACTTTCTCAAAGAAGGCTTCACTCTTCATAATAAAAGGGTGTTTAATTGTCAGTACTTTTAAAGAGATAAGCGGTACAGCAGTAATAGAAATAGCATACGATGCCGCCAAAGCCAAGAGAAGTGTTGCAACAAGCGGCTGAAATACTGTTTGTGGATAACCACCGACAAAAAGCATAGGAGCAAGAGCTATCATTGTTGTAATTGTACCGGAGAGGTCTGCAAACATTATCTCTTTTGTACCACCGTAAACAGCCTTGTGAATCTCATCATGAAGCTCTTTATAGTGCCGTTCAATATTCTCCATAACAACAACGGCATCATCGAGTAAAAGACCAAGTGCCAAAATAATTGCCGTCAACGTTACAACATTAAACTCAATGCCCATAATCCACATCAATGCAATAGTTGTTGCATAAACAAGCGGAATAGTTACAAGAACAACAAGTACCTGTCTAAAACTTGCCAAAAAGAAAAAGACAACGATTGTTGACATAACAATAGCATCACGGAGTGATTCAAACATATTGGTCGTACTCTGAACAATCGTATCTTTTTGAGTATCGGTTATCTCAAATTCAATATTTTTATATTTTTGTTTGAGTTTGTCAATCTCCTCTTGAACACGATCAATACTCTTAATAACATCAGCATTCTCTGCACGCTGCACAGCTATTGCAATAGCTTCTTTACCGTTACCAAAATATTCGGCAGAGTTTTCATAATGACCAAAGTATATCTTTGCCACATCTCCAAGCGTTACATTTTGCGCAATATTTATACTTTTCAATGCATTGATTTTATCTCTTTTGCCTTTTGATTTTAAAAGGTATCGACTCTTTTTACTTGTAATGAACCCTATAGCAAAATCATCATCATTTGCACGTAAAGCAGCAATAACACGGGTGATATCAAGATTGTATCTGTCAAGTTTGTTTTTATCGACAATAACTTCGATCTCTTTTTTATATCCTCCAAAAACATCAACATCGGCAATACCGTTTAAACGGATCAGATGGTGTTTAATGTCTGTTTTGGCAAGTTGTCTGATATCTTCAAGAGAGATTGAACCATCTTTTGAACGTAAAGCATACGTAACAATAGGCGCAGTAGCTGCCGTAATCTGAATGATCTTCGGAGCTAAAATAGAAGTCGGCAGATCCGATTTTATCTTATCAAGTGCGTTACTTACATCACTTGTTGCAGCATCAATACCCTTGGAGTACTCAAACTCCGCACTGATAACACTCACTTCATCAATAGTAGTCGAGTAAACACGACGGACTTTATCGAGTGTATAGAGCTCCTCTTCAACAGGAATGGAGACATTGGTTGCAATACTTTTTGCAGAAGCTCCCGGCTGGACAATAACAACGGCAACGGTCGGATAGTTAGAATCCGGAAAAAGTTTTCTGTCTATCTTTTGATACCCAACAACTCCCAAAAAGAGAAAGAGCGTTAAAAAAGAGAAAATAAAATAGGGACGATGCAGCAGCACGTCCACGATTGATGATCTTTTTTTCATACCTAGTTACCTTCGTTTATAATAATTTTTCCATACGTTGGCAAAAGAGAGAGTTTTGCTTCGGATGCAGTTGCAATAGGCTCTTCTACACAGCTTGAAAGGAGTGCTTCATTATCATTTTGTAAAACAATATCAACTTTTTTTGCATAAAACTTTTGATCTTTGTAGAGAAGGATATAGACACCATCTTTTTTATGTAACAGTGCATTAACAGGAACACTACACCCCTCAGCACTCTCAACAACAACAGCAATCGTCTTAAAAGATTTGTTTGCATACGGAAGTGCTTTGTTTGGTTTTACCTCTGCTACCAAAAGTGCATTTTTGGCATCATCATAACGTTTCGATATACTTCCTATAAGCTCAGAACCGATAAAAACTTTTTGACCCTGCAAAATAGGTTTTTGGCCATCTACAAACGAAAATACAAGTTTTTGATCATCAGAGTTCAGTGTCAAAATAGGCTTGCCGGGAAGTGCCAATGAGCCGTTGTCTGCAAGTTTTGCACCGACACGACCGTTAAAAGGAGCACGAATATTAAGATAGTGAAGCTGTGACTTTGTCTGCTTGATCTTCTCATTGACTGTTCGCAATGCAGAGAGCTTGTTTTTATAGACAACACTCGAAGTATCGTATGCTTCTTTGGAAATAGCAGCAATAGCAAAAAGCTTTTTGTTTCTGTTTAAAATAGTTTTTGCATTGTGCAGATCAGCGGCAAGTGCAGTTTTTTGCTCTTGCAGGGATGCGAGATTTGCTTTTATTTCAGAATCATCAAGTGAAATCAGCAACTCCCCCTTGGTAACTTTATCATTTTCATTCACATAGATTTTTTTAATATTTGCACTAAATTTTGATGCAATAAAAGCACTGTTTGTTGCTTCTAGCTGTGCCAAAAACTCTCTTGTCTCATTGACTCTTTTTTGTTTGGCATGCACAACCGTCACACTGTGTGTATAGATCTTCGGTTTGGCAAGATTTGCAACACCCTCTTTTTGTTTCTTTAAAAAAAGTCCTGCGCCAACGGCAACAGCCACTATAATTATAAATGCTATAATTTTTTTCATCTTATTTTTTTTCTCCTCTTTCTAACAGATAGTCTATATAATATTTTGCTTTTTGAAACTCATATTTTGAGCTAATCATTTTGGCATACGCTAACTCCTCTTTTGCACGAGAATCAAGCAGATCGGTCAATGTCGCTGCATTGTTTTCATACTTCACCTCTTGGGCTTTTGTGATCTCCTGTAGCAGTTCATACTGAACCAAAGCGCTGTTATACTCGGCTTTTGCAAGAGCAAGCTTGTTCTTTGCAACTTTAAAGTTTTTATCGAGTTCGAGTTTTATATCTTCCTCTTCAAGTTTTGAGCTCATCAGTGCCAGTTTCTCTTTTTGGACAAGTGCCGATTTTGAGCCAAAATCATAAAGGTTCCATTTTAAATGCAGACCAACCTGCCAGATTGTCTCATTGTTAAAATCCCCTTTGTTCAAATAGGTAACGCCCGATGCAGGGGAAGTGTTTGTTGTGGCATTTGGTCCCATACTGTAACCGTAATAGGAGCTGAGATCAATCTTTGGATAGTAAGCAGCATTGGCATTGGCAACTTTTTTTGCCGCAACATCACTCTTTAGTTTATAGAGTCTGTATCGTTGCAGATGTGCCACATCTATACCTTTTTGTGTTTTATAATCTATATCAATGGCAATTTTCTCTTCATCTTTAAAAGATTCTCCACCAATAAGAGAAGTTAATGTAGCACGTAAGATAGCAATATTTGCTTTGAGCTTCTCTTCAGAGGATCGACTCGCTTCGTATGCATTTTTTGCTCGGAGTGCATCAAGTTTTGACTTGCTTCCAAGCTCATAAGCGGCAACTATCTTTTCATACAGCTGCATCTGTGCATGGGTATATGCTTTTTGTGCCGCAAGCTGTTCATCAAGAGAGAGCAAAGAGAGGTAGAGTGTTCGTACATTATAGATCAGCTCCTCTTGACCGAGTTTTGACTTTATAATTGAGTTTTTATATAAAATATCGGAAATTTTATAACTGTTTTGCTTTGCAAATCCGTTAAATAAAACAACATTATAGGCAACTCCTGCCGTAATAAGATCGTTGGTTGTGGGAATCTGATATGCGCCATCTGCCGCACCGACAATATCCATCGGTGTTAACGGTGAAAGCGTTCTTGCATTGTTATAGTGATCATAATTTGCAATCAGATCGACTCTACCAAAGTTTTGTGCTTTTTTGGATGCCCTGTTCTCTTTTGACTCTTCAACTTCCAAAGAGATCTTCTTGAGAGAGTTGTTGTGCAAAAGTGCTTTTTGTATCGTCTCATCGAGTGTCATTGCACTGAGTGCACCTGAAACCAAAAGACTCAAAAATAGTTTTTTCTTCATAAATGCAACTACCTTTTAAAAATTTTATTTTGTTATAGTACAACATCTCTATTAGCGTATTGTTAAGATAATATGTTACAATCTAAATATGGAAAACAATATGCCACTTTTAAGAGTATTTTTACTCTTTTTTCTTCTTAGTTTTTCACTCTTTGCAAAGCAACAATTACAACAAGAGTACCTTATAAAAAGTAAAACTATTTATCTTTCAGACATCGTAAAAAGTCCAAAAAAAGATGAAATACTATTTAATATTAACCCAGCACGATACTCTAAAAGAGTAGAAGCTTCCAAACTTATTCAAAGACTTCAATCTTATGGCTATACAAATTTTATATCAAAACATACTTATATACAATTCACACAAGAAAGTCCTGTTAATTTAAAAAAATTAACAACTGCATTGAATAAATATTACAAAAAAAACTACAATAATATTTCCATTCAAACCATTTCTATAAGACCGACAAAATATATAACACAACTTCCAAAAATATTTATAATAGGCTTTCAAAAACATTCTTACCTTGCACACAAAGGTATTTTTTATATAAAAACACCCCAAAATAAAAAAATCTTTTTTAACTATAATATTCAAGCAAAAATTCCGCTCTGTATTGCAAGAAGAAAAATCGAAAAAGCAGAAGAAATCTCACTGCAAAATACAGAAAAAAAGAGTATAATGCTACAACGATTTAGAGCCGATCCTCTTATGGATTGCAATACAAACCGATTTGAAGCAAAACATCGTATATCAAAAAATATGCTCATAACAAAAAGAGATATTACAGGATTACATTTAATCAAACGAGGTTCAAATGTAACCGTTACTCTTAAAAGTGGTGCTGTTTTAATAACTTTTAGTGCTCGCGCACTAAAGAGTGGTCGTTACGGTGAGACCATAACAGTTTTACATGATAAAAACAAAAAAATCCGAGTTCGTGTAACAGGAAAAAACAGAGCAGAAGTAGAATAGATGAAAAAACGAAAAATTATTATTGCAAGCAGTGGTGCAAGTGGTGTCAACCTTGGTTTAAAAGCTCTACACCTGCTTCCAAAGGAGATAGAACGCCACTTTATTATCTCTAATAATGCAGAAGTTGTTCTTCAAAAAGAGCTCAAAGATATCACTCTTCATCAAAATGAGGATATCTCTGCTGCCGTTGCTTCGGGCTCTTTTGGTGCAGATGCCATGCTTATTGCACCCTGTTCTATGAATACACTGGCAAAGATAGCCTGCGGTATAGCTGACAACCTTATCACCCGAACGGCAGCTGTAATGATCAAAGAGCAAAAAAAGCTTATTTTAGCACCCCGTGAAATGCCCTTTTCTGCCATAGCACTTGAAAATATGCATAAACTTGCATCGCTTGGTATTATTATTGCACCGCCGGTAATGGCATACTACTCCGATCAAGAGGATCTCGATACAATGGAAAATTTTATTATAGGCAAATGGTTTGATCTGCTTGCTATTGAAAATGATTTATATAAAAGGTGGAAATAGATGAGTGAGTGTAAAATTGCCCTCTATCCCGGGACATTTGATCCTATTACAAATGGACATTTTGACATTATAGAGCGAGCCCGTAATCTTTTTGACGAGGTTATTGTAGCTGTTGCCGAGTCAAAAGATAAAAAACCGATGTTTACACTTCAGGAGCGTATTCACATGGCAACAGTTGCCTGTAAAGGTATAGAGGGTGTTCGTGTTGTCGGTTTTGACAATCTTACCATAGAGTTGGCACACGAACATGGTGCGGGTGTATTGATCCGAGGACTTCGTGCAGTCAGTGATTTTGAGTATGAGCTTCAGCTTGGATATCTCAACAACTCTTTGGATGAGACAATTGAGACAGTCTATCTTATGCCAAAGTTAAAACACGCCTTTATCAGCTCTTCCATTGTAAGAAATCTGCTTAAATTCAATGGAAAAACAGAACACCTCCTTCCAAAAGAGGTGCAAAGCATCATAGGGAGTATGCATCCATGTATATTGCAATAGAGGGAATAGATACAGCTGGAAAAAGCACACAGATAGCAGCACTTCAAGCTCACTTCAAAGATGCCATTATTACAAAAGAACCCGGAGGAACAGCTATCGGCAAAGAGATCCGTTCACTTGTTTTGTCTGCAAAAACAAAGAGCAAACGAGCCGAATTTCTCCTTTTTCTAGCTGATCGGGCTGAACATATTACAGAAGTAATTGAGCCAAATCTCTCAAAAACAATTATTAGTGACAGAAGTGCCATCAGTGGCGTTGCCTATGCGCTGATCCAAGGAGAAATACCCAAAGAAGATCTTGTAAAACTCAATGATTTTGCCACAAAAAAGATCTATCCTCAGAAAGTTTTTCTGTTACGTTTAACAAAAGAAGAGCTTACCTTTCGTCTCTCTCAAAAAGAGCTTGACGGAATAGAATTACGAGGCAGTGATTATCTTTTAGCGATCCAAGATGCTATAGCTGAGGCTGCAAGACTGCTTAATATAGAACTCATAGAGATTGATGCCACGAAAAGTAGAGAGCATATAACAGAAGAAATATTAAACAATATTAACTTGTAAACAGATTCTACAAATATACTCTAAGCCATTTTTCGCTATCCTTACAATACTAATTTTGAAGGATAAAAATGATTGCATCACTCAGAGGTATGAATGATATACTCTCCAAAGAAGAGTCCAAACGATTTACCCATTTTATTGATACGGCTACAAAAGTAGCACAGCGATACGGATTTCACTACATAGAGACACCTCTTTTGGAGGAGACTGCCCTTTTTAAACGTTCTGTCGGTGAATCAAGTGATATTGTCGGTAAAGAGATGTATCAGTTTGAAGACAAAGGAGGCAATGATGTTTGTCTGCGTCCGGAAGGTACAGCAGGTGTTGTCCGTGCTTTTATTCAAAACAAACTTGATCGTGCAGGCGGAACACACAGATTTTTTTATCATGGTCCCATGTTCCGTTACGAACGTCCGCAAAAGGGTCGTCTGCGTGAATTTCATCAGTTTGGTGTAGAGAGTTTTGGAGTAGAGAGTGTTTATGAAGATGCCATGATGATTATGATGGTTGCAGATATCCTCTTTGAACTTGGCATTGGATATCGTCTTCAGCTCAACTCTCTTGGATGTAAAGAGTGTATGCCTCCTTATCGTGACAATCTTGTCAAATTTATTGAGAGTGTTGAGAGTGAGATTTGTGAAGATTGTCAAAGACGAAAAGTGACAAATCCCATCCGTGTTCTTGATTGTAAAAATGAGAAGTGTCAAACACTTTACAAGAATGCTCCAAAACTAATAAATTCACTGTGTCAAAGCTGTGAGAGTGATTTTAACAAACTCAAAACTATTTTAGATACAAACAATATTGTCTATGAGATAGATACAAACCTTGTTCGAGGCTTAGACTACTACTCAAAAACAGCTTTTGAGTTTGTCAGTGACAATATCGGAAGCCAAAGTGCCATTGCAGGCGGCGGACGTTACGATCGACTTGTAGAGTTTTTAGATGGTCGCCCTACTCCTGCTGTCGGTTTTGCCATGGGAATTGAACGTCTTTTAGAACTTATTAAAATGCCTGAAGAACAACGTGAAGGATACTATTTTGGTGCTATGGATGATGAGGCTATAGAGCTTGTTATCTCTTTGACTCAGCAAAAAAGAAAAAACGCCAAAGCCTCTTGTGAATATAGAGCTAGAAATCTCAAAAACCACCTTAAATCTGCCGATAAAGTCAATGCTCGTTACTGCTGTGTCATTGGTTCCAATGAACTTGAAAATGGTACTGTATGGGTTAAAGATCTTCAAAATAAAACAGAAGATACAGTGGAGATTGCAAACTTATGATACTGCAAGAGAATGGTTTTATAGATACGGCTTGGGAGTTTTTTTTAGAATTTTTTGAATTCTTCATTGTCGGTTTTCTTTTCCTTATTATATTTCTATACTTTTATGACCGATATGTCCAAAGAAAGCATGCTCTTTTAATTAACTACCCTGTTATTGGTCGTTTTCGATACCTCTTTGAAGCACTGCGTGAACCTTTACGTCAATATTTTGCCGAAGAGACCTTTTATGAATCAAAAGACAAAGTCGATTGGGTTTACAAAGCTGCAAAAGATAAACCAAACTATCAATCATTCTCAGTAAATCAACCCTTTTCAGGTTCTCGTTTTATTATCAAACATGCTTCATCTGTTTTAAATGAAGATGAAGTAAGCAGTGATACAACAGTAACTTTTGGTAAAGGGAGAAAGTATCCTTTTGTTTCTACAACACCGATTATTCGCTCTGCTATGAGTGATGGGGCACTCTCTCCAGAAGCAGTCCGCGCCTTTAGTCTTGCAGGACGTGATTCTGATCTGACTATTAATATAGGAGAAGGTTCTTTAACTTCAAACCACCTCTTTACACTCAAACCAGATCTTAAAAATGCCAAATTTTTAGAGATCGTCAAAAGCAAACCATATGCTGAATTTCTTTTTAAGATGGGAGATCTTTTCTTTAACAGAAAAATTGCTTTGAAGTGGTATAGAAATGCGCTTTTGAATAAAAAGACACAAAATACTTACATTTACGATACAGCTTCACATGTGCTCTTTCGTGTTAATTGGAATGCGTCTTTAGAAGATTTTCCAAAAGAAATACCACAAGAGATCCCAAATATGATCTTTCAAATGAGTTCGGGTCTCTACGGTGTTCGAGACAGTGAAGGTAATTTTGATCCGCTTAAATATCAAAAAGTAATGCGATTTTGCCGTATGACAGAGATCAAAATTGCACAAGGAGCAAAACAGACCGGAGGAAAACTTGCAGGGAAAAAAGTAACTGCCGATGTTGCCTACTATCGTGGTGTTGAAGAGGGAAAAGATATCTTCTCTCCAAATCGTTTTCCGTATGCAGACACATCAGCGCACCTTCTTGACTTTGTTTCACAACTCCAGGAGCTTTCTCAAAAACCGGTTGGTTTTAAAATAGTTATCTCAGATGTCAAATCGGTTGAAGAGCTTGCTCTTGCTATGCAAAAACACAAAGAAGCAGGAAAAACTCTTCCTGATTTTATTACAGTGGACAGTGGTGAAGGTGGAAGTGCCACTGCACCGCTTGAACTTATGGAATCTGTAGGACTCACAACAAATAATGCGCTCTATATTTTAGATACAACATTGCGAAAATATAATCTTAGAGATGAACTTAAAATTATTGCAAGCGGAAAAATTCTTACTCCTGATGATGCTATTATAACACTCTGTATGGGTGCTGATGCAGTCGGTATTGCCCGTGGTTTTATGATGAGTGGCGGTTGTATCCGTGCTCGTATGTGTTCAGGATTTGGCTCTCATGTCTGCCCTGTCGGTATGGCAACACAAGATGAGAAAAAACGTGCCTCATATCTTGTAACAAAAGAGGGGCGTGAAATTGGCAACTATCATAAAAACCTTATTAAAAGCATGAAAGTAGTTTTAGCCGTTATGGGTATTAAAAGTTTTAAAGATCTCCAGAAAAAACATCTTACCTATAAAAATAGAAATGGTGAGATCTTTTTTGATATTGATCAATACTTTGATCAAAAACTCCATAGATAGGAAAAGATCGTGAATAATTTTGGTTTGGATATTTGGGCAAATAAAAACTTCATCATAGAAGACGGAGAGATCAAACTTAACTACAAATGTATGCCATCCCTTCTTGAAATTACACAAAGGATCCGTGCCCAAGATGTTAAGGGTCCTATCATTTTGCGTTTTCCCCATCTTGTCAAACGCCAGATCAAAACACTCTATAACTATTTTGAAAAAGCCATTGAGAAAAATGACTATAAAGGAAGTTTTAACGCTGTTTATCCACTCAAGGTTAATCAATTTCCTGCTGTAGTCGAAGCTGTAACAATAGAGGGAAAACGTTATAAATATGGTTTAGAAGCGGGCAGTAAAGCAGAACTTGTCCTCGCTATGAACAAAGCACCAAAAGATACCAATATTACGGTTAACGGTTTTAAAGATGAAGAGATGCTTACACTAGGCTTTATTGCAGCCCAGAGTGGACATAATATTACCATAACCATTGAGGGATTAAATGAGCTTGAAACTATTATTGAAGTTGCAAAAAAATCAACACTCAAAGTTCCAAATATAGGTATTCGTGTGCGACTGCATAGCAGTGGCAGTGGTATATGGGCAAAGAGTGGCGGTATGGATGCAAAATTTGGTCTTACCTCTACAGAGATTATTGAAGCTGTTCATCTTCTGAAAGATGCACAACTCTTGCAACAGCTTACAATGATCCATTTCCATATCGGATCACAAATGTCTGATATTGCTCCACTAAAAAAGGCACTGCGTGAAGCAGGTAATATCTATGCAGAACTCAAAAAAATGGGTGCAGATGCACTCTCTAACATTAATATTGGCGGTGGTTTGGCAGTGGAATATGATCAGCATGAAAAGGCATATGCACGCAACTACTCTATTGATGAATTTTCAAGTTCTGTTGTCTTTTTACTTGGTGAAATTATGGATGCTAAAGGAGTCTCTCATCCTAATATTTTCACTGAATCAGGTCGCTTTATAGTCGCTTCACATGCTGTTTTAATTACTCCTGTTTTAGAGCTTTTTTCACAAGACTATCAAGAAAAACTACTTAACTTTAAAGAAGAAAACCCACCTCTTTTAAATGAGCTTATAGAGCTTAACAGACTTTTAACAAATGCAAACTGTATCGAGTATCTCCATGATGCACTTGATCATATGGAGTCTCTCTTTACACTTTTTGATTTGGGATACATCGATCTAAGAGATCGTTCAAATGCAGAAATTTTGGTGCATAATATTATTAAAAAAGCACTCTATTTAAAATCAGCAAACCCTACAAATGAGCTTGAACAACTTCAAATCAAACTTCAAGAACGCTACCTTATCAATGCTTCAATATTTCAGAGTCTCCCTGACTATTGGGGACTTGGTCAACACTTTCCTGTTATGCCTATTCATCATCTCAATACTACCCCTCTCCGTGCAGCCTCACTCTGGGATATTACCTGTGACAGTGACGGAGAAATAGGTTTTGATCCACAAAAACCACTCTATCTGCATGATGTTAATTTAGACGAAGAGGAGTATTTTTTAGCCTTTTTTAATGTTGGAGCATACCAAGAGACTTTAGGGATGCAACACAACCTCTTTACACATCCAAATGAGTACACTATTGCCATCAATGATGCATCATATGAGATTATTGAGCAAAAGGAGTCTCAAAATATTTTAGAGATCTTGGAATCAATAGGCTATAGTTCTCAAGACATTTTAAATAAACTTAAAAGTGATCTCAATAAAAGTAACTTTATCACAAAAAAAGAAAAAAGTGATACACTTTCAATATTAGAAACCCTACTCCATCAAAATGGATATCTAAGAACTACAAATTAAGGAATTTTATGGGACTTTTTACAGAGATTAAAGAAGATTTTTCAAATGCTTACAACAATGATCCTGCTTTAAACTCCCGTCTTGATTTTCTCTTTAACTACCCCGGCGTCTGGGCACTTGCTTGGTATAGAATAGCGCATAAACTCTATAATGCAAACTTTAAAAGAGTAGCCCGTATACTTATGGGAATATCTCAAATTTTAACAAATATTGATATTCATCCTGCTGCAAAAATTGGGAAACGTGTTTTTATTGATCACGGCATTGGCGTTGTTATCGGTGAGACAACTATTATTGAAGATGATGTTTTAATCTATCAGGGTGTTACTTTAGGTGGAGTCTCTCTCAATCAAGGTAAAAGACACCCGACAATTCGAGAAGGTGTTGTTATTGGTGCCGGTGCAAAAATTCTTGGTAATATTGAAATTGGAGCTCACGCAAAAATAGGTGCAAATTCTGTTGTAGTCAAAGCCGTTCCTTCTTGTTCAACTGCTATTGGCATTCCCGCTCATGTTATTGAAAAAGGAAGATGTAAAGATCCTTTTATGCATAATATGCTGCCTGATATCAATAAAGAGATGTTTGAATATCTCCTTAAAAGAGTCGCTGTTTTAGAACATATTTTAGTAAAAGACAACAAAGAGGTCCTCGAACAGGATCTTGAACTTGAAAATATATACAACTCTTTTATAAAATCGATGAAAAACTAGTAACTTTTTTCTCTTCTCAACTTAACTACATTATATTTTTAGTATAATCTCTTTAGAATTTTAATTTTTTCACCTAAAGGGTTTTTATGCTAACAAATCGCATTAACACACTATCTGAATCGATCACCATTGCAGTCTCTACACTTGCTCAAGAGTTAAAAGCAGAGGGTAAAGATATTTTAAGTTTTTCTGCCGGTGAGCCAGATTTTGATACACCACGCGTTATTAAGGATGCAGCAATTACTGCCATTGAGAGTGGTTTTACAAAATACACTCCTGTTGATGGCATTCCTAGTCTCAAAGAGGCAATTGCACAAAAACTCAAACGCGACAACAATTTAGAGTATGCTCCCAATCAAATTATTGCAAACAATGGTGCGAAACACTCACTTTTCAATCTTTTCTCTGCAACAATAGAGAATGAAGATGAAGTCATTATTCCGGCACCATATTGGGTAACCTACCCTGAGCTTGTCAAATATTGTGGTGGAAAGCCTGTTACTATCCATACAGATGACAGCAGTGGATTTAAAATAACACCAAAACAGCTTCGTGAAGCAATTACACCAAAGACAAAGATGCTTGTCTTGACAACACCGTCAAATCCGACAGGTGCACTCTATTCAAAAGATGAACTTATTGCACTTGGAAAAGTTCTTGAAGGAACAGATATTATTGTTGCGAGTGATGAAATGTATGAAAAACTCACCTATGAGGGTGAATTTACATCTGCTGCTGCTGTAAGTGAAGATATGTTTAAACGTACTGTTACAATTAACGGTCTTTCAAAATCTGTTGCAATGACTGGCTGGCGTTTTGGTTATATGGCTGCTTATGATACAGAGTTAATTCAAGCAACGAAAAAACTACAGAGTCAAAGTACATCAAATATCAACTCCATTACTCAATACGCTGCAATTGCAGGACTTAATGGAAGTGCTGATGATGATATTGCCATGATGAAAACAGAGTTTATAAAACGCCGTGATGAGGCTGTAAAACTCTTTAATGCAGTAGATGGACTCAGTGTTTTAAAACCAGATGGTGCTTTTTATCTTTTTGTCAATATTAAAGAGATAAGTAACGACTCTTTAACTTTTTGTCAAGAACTCTTAAAAAGCAAAGGTGTAGCCGTTGTTCCAGGTGTCGGTTTTGGAAGCGAAGGTTATTTTAGATTTTCTTTTGCAACAGGAATAGCAACAATTCGTGAAGGTATTCAAAGAATAGATGCCTTTGTGCAAGAGCTACAAGCAAAGTAGGTTTACAAAAACCTACTTTAACTCTTGAAGTGCTTGAATAACCTCTTCCACATTTTCAAGAGGAATATGAACTTTCCATTCAGGATTATTTACTTCTCCATTTAAAGAGACACCAATGCTCGCAACAGTGCCACTTCCCTCTCCATAAGGATTTTCTAACTTTGTTACAGAGATAACGCCATTTTTTGTTCCATTGAGTGCAATTGTTTTACTCATAATAACTCCTTATCTGTTATTTGATAAGTCTAGCAAGTTTTCCCTGAATTTTAAGCCATGTTTTATGATCCATAAATGGAAAACCTGCAAAAGTTTTACCACTCTCTTTGACACTTTTTGTAATACCGGTGCGTGCTGCAAAAGTATTAAACGGAGCAATTTCAAGATGCCCTGCTGAACCAGACTGTGCCCCAAAAACATTGTTTTGTCCTATAATTGTCGATCCTGCAAAACCAGCCTGAGCAGCTGCAACACTCCCTTTTCCAAAAACACAGTTGTGTGCAACCTGAATCAGATTGTCAAGACGGGCACCCTCTTCTATACGTGTAGTACCAAAAACAGCTCTATCTATTGTCGTATTCGCTCCAATTTCAACATTATTTTCAATAACAGCATTTCCAATATGATAAATCTTATTATGTTGACCAAGTCTGTTTGATGCAAAACCAAAACCATCGCTACCAATAACCGTTCCTGCATGGATAATACAATCAGAACCTACTTTACAATCGCGATAGACAACAACATTCGGATATAAAATAGTATTGTCGCCTATTTCGCAACCCGAACCAACATAAACACCTGCCATAATCGTTGTGTTTTTACCGATCTTTGAACCATTGGCAAGTGTTGCAGTCGGAGCAACACTGCTCCCCTCACCTATCTCTGCTTCTGAGGCATCATTATCTTCTAATGGAGGAGCAAAATATTTTGAAAGTGTTGCCATCTGCCAATAAGGATCTTCAACAACAAGTGCTACAGAGCTACTTGGAACATACTCTTTTGTCGCTTCTGTTACTAAAACAGCTCCGGCATGTGAAGAGGGAATATCTTTTATATATTTTGAATTTGCGACAAAAGAGAGCTCATTTTCATTTGCATCTTTGAGTGTATTTAATGAGAAAATCTCTCGATCATTACCTTCAAAAACAGCATTAACAATTTTTGCAATTTCACTTAACTTCATAGCTCTATCTCTCTAATGCCACTGCACCACTGCGAACAATCTCTTTTGGGTTGTAACGCTTCATTGCACAGAGTAAATTATCAACACGTTTTGGCTCATCTGCAACCATTGCAATAACCATATTTTCGCTTACATTGACTATTTTTCCATTATATGCTTCACAAAGAGCATTAATATCACTTAAATCTTCAGTGATTGGAAGCTTAATCATTGCAACTTCTTTTTCAACCATATCAGCATGTTCATAAACACGCAAAACCGGTATAAGTTTATGAAGTTGTTTCGTAATTTGCTCCATAACTCGAACAGAACCCGATGTTACAATAGTGAGTCGAGAGTATTTTGAATCAGGAATAGGAGCAACGGTCAATGATGTAATATTATAACCACGCCCTGAAAAGAGATCTGTTACACGAGACAAAACACTCGCTTCATTGACTACGACAACCGAAATTACTCGTCTTGCATTTTCGCTCATTATTTACTCTCCTTTTTCTCTAGTAACATCATATTAAAGAGGCTTCCGCCTGCCGGAACCATTGGTAAAACATTCTCATAACGCTCTACGATCACTTCAATAAAAGCAACGATTCCTTTATCAACAGCATCTTTGAGTGCCGCATCAAACTCCTCTTTTGTTTTAACTCTATATCCAATACCGCCAAATGCTTCAGCAAGTTTTACAAAATCGGGCTGGACAGAGAGATCTGTTTCGGCATGACGGTCATCATAAAAGAGTGTCTGCCATTGACGAACCATCCCCAAAAAGTTATTATTTAAAATAATATTAATAACCGGAAGCTTCTTCTCAACGGCTGTCATAAGCTCTTGACAGTTCATCAAAATCGATCCGTCACCCGTGAAGTTGATACTTACCTTATCCGGTGTTGCAGCTTTTACACCAAGTGCCGCAGGAAAACCAAACCCCATTGTACCAAGACCACCAGAACTGATAAATTGGCGAGGTCTGCTAAAAGGATAAAACTGTGCCGTCCACATTTGATGCTGTCCAACATCAGTTGAGATATTTGCATCATCTCCAAGTAGTTTACCAACTCTTTGTATAACCCATTGTGGTTTGAGACGATCACTGTCTTCATGATATGCAAGAGGATGCAGATCGTTGAAATTTTGAATTGTCTCTCTCCAAGACTCATATTTTGCTGCATCAATTTTATCAACCTGTGCCAACATATCAAGAACAACATTTTTAACATCACCGACAATAGGATAGTCGGCATTTACAAGTTTAGAAATAGATGCAGGATCAATATCGACATGAATAACACCTGCATTTTTAGCAAACTCAGAAAGTTTACCGGTTACCCGATCATCAAAACGAGCACCAAGCGCAATCATTAAATCGGTTTCACTCGCAGCCATATTTGCGGCATAACTTCCGTGCATACCAAGCATACCGACAAGTAGTTTATCATCGTGTGCAAGAACACCACGTGCCATAAAGGTCTCAACAGCAGGAATGCCTGTTTTATGAACAAACTCTCTTACTTCATAGGCTGCATTAGCATTGATAATACCACCACCAAGATAGAAAATTGGACGCTTTGCCTTGGCAATGGCTTCTATTGCTTTTTTGATTTGACGAGGATTCCCTTTTACATGTGGTTTATATGTTTCAAGGTTTATATCAATATCATAATTAAATTCAGCGATCTGTGCCGTTACATCTTTTGGAATATCAACATGGACAGGACCGGGACGACCCGATGCTGCAATATAAAATGCCTCTTTGAGTACGCGTGGCAGATCGGCTGCATCTGTTACAAGATAGTTGTGTTTTGTACATGAACGTGAAATACCTACAGCATCGATCTCTTGAAAAGCATCGGTACCTATAAGACTCATTGGAACCTGTCCTGATATA
>Ga0256843_1000352_pt1 | contig 39667 bp, 42 predicted proteins | sample AlvinellametaG_FD_191572 | JGI IMG/M metagenome (GOLD analysis project Ga0256843, IMG submission 191572) | Pompeii worm associated microbial communities from hydrothermal vent at the East Pacific Rise, Pacific Ocean - Alvinella | ecosystem: Host-associated > Annelida > Integument > Unclassified ...
TGAAATTTGTATGCGCTGTATCATTGATGAGGGTAATAGAGTTTTTTAACTTCTGTGCATCATCTGTCTTAAAAGCTAAAATCTCCCCCATCTTGATATAGAGCTCTAAGTTCTCAAGCTCATCAATGGCTCCACCTTTTTGATAGCTCTGTAGAGATTTGAGTTTGTTTTTTGAAAAAATCAGATGTATACCCATCTTTTCATGGTTAGCATAGGCCTGTTTTGTTCGGAAAAAAACATCTTTTGCATAGCTGTTTTGAGGAAGTTTTAGACTCCCTCTGTACTTATGCTCAATGGTGACTTTTACTCTGCTCACAGAAGTCCAAAAAACTCAGCTGCTTCTTCTTCATCATCACTCAGTTTATCTTTTGCATAGAGTGGGTCTTCATCCATAAGTTTTTTCGCCTTTGCTTTACAAAACTCAAAGAGAGCCTCTTTTGCCTCTTCATCATCGGCCAAAAAGCCAAGACCGCTAAATTGGTAAGGCTCCTCCTGCTCTATACATAGGAGCGTTCCTTTTGCACTCTCTTCAAGAAACTCAACCATCTCTCTATATGTTACATTAAATTCGGTTGCATTCCAGCCTATATCTTCAAGCTCTGCGTTTGAAAACTCACCAACGCCATCTCCTGTTGTATCATCATACGAGGCACGTGGCGTATTGAGTTTAATGAGCTCTTGCCAGTTTGAGAAGGCTTTAATGAGAACTCTATCCTCATCATCAACAATTTGGTAGTTTTTACCAAATATATCATTAAGTGATGGGGCTGCTTGCGGTGCGAGTGCACTAGGGGCTTTTGGAGTATGTCTACCCTCAAAGATAAGAATCTCTTTATCTGCATATGGAGGATATTTTATTTCACCTTTTTCATTTATAGCAAATGTTTTTGTTGCGTTAATTGCACTCAGAAGCTCTTTTTTATCAACGATAATAATTTCATTAAAAAGATTGAATTTTTTCATACTTACCTCTATATTTTTTTCATATTATACAGAGTATGAAATTAAACGAAAGATTTTTGAAAGACTCCTAAGTTTGCTCTAATAAAAGTTTTACCATATTTTGAGTATAATGCGACAAATTTTTTAGCTTTTATGGAGTCCTCTCTGTAAAGGTTATATAAAATTGCACTAGTGCAATGAGCTTTCTGCTGAAGAAAACCAAGCGTTAGCGTAAATAGAGGGAGTCCTCTCTCTAAAATAATGGTGAGAAGAGACGCTCACTTATGAAATAAACTAAGGAAATGTAATGGCATTAAATATTTACTACGATAAAGATTGTAATTTAGAGATCATCAAAAGCAAAACAGTTGCAATGATAGGTTTTGGTTCACAAGGTCACGCTCACGCGGAAAACTTAAGAGATAGCGGTGTAAACGTTGTTATTGGTCTTCGTAAAGGTGGATCTAGCTGGGCAAAAGCTGAAGCAAAAAACTTTGAAGTTCTTACTGTTGGTGAAGCAACTGCAAAAGCTGACGTTGTTATGATTCTTCTTCCAGATGAAAATCAAGCAGAAATCTATAAAAATGAGATTGAACCAAACTTAAAAGAGGGTGCTACTATCGCTTTTGGTCACGGTTTTAACATTCACTATGGTCGTATTCAACCTCGTAAAGATGTTAATGTTACTATGATCGCTCCAAAAGCACCAGGTCATACTGTACGTTCTGAGTTTGTTCGTGGTGGTGGTATCCCTGACTTAATCGCTGTTGGTCAAGATCCAAGTGGTCAAACTAAAGAGCTTGCTCTCTCATACGCTTCTGCTATTGGTGGTGGACGTACTGCGATTATCGAGACAACTTTCAAAGATGAGACTGAAACTGACCTTTTCGGTGAGCAAGCAGTTCTTTGTGGTGGTGCAACAGCACTAGTAAAAGCTGGTTTTGAGACTTTAACTGAAGCTGGTTATGCTCCTGAACTTGCATACTTTGAGTGTCTACACGAACTTAAACTAATCGTTGATTTAATGTTTGAGGGTGGAATTGCAGATATGAGATACTCTATCTCTAACACTGCTGAGTATGGTGACTATGTAAGTGGAAAACGTGTTATCAATGATGAGTCTAAAGCTGCAATGAGAGAGATCTTAGCAGAGATTCAAGATGGTAGATTTGCAAAAGACTTCATCCTAGAAGGTCAAGCAGGTTACCCTCGTATGAACGCTGAGCGTACAAATGCACGTGCTTCATTAATTGAGCAAACGGGTGTTAAACTTCGTGACATGATGCCATGGATTTCAGCAAACAAAATCGTTAACCAAGACGAAAACTAAAATAGCGACGCAACTTCTGCGTCGTTACGTTCGTCACGTACTACTGTACGCTTCCTCTCTATACTCCTTGAATTTACATCACTCTTTTAGTTTTTAATATTTTGACTATTTTTTAATTTCTATTTCTCACAAACATCCAAATCTAAGCACTATAAACTCAAAATCTAAATAGTTTTTGGAATTTGCATCACTCTTTTAGTTTTTAATATTTTTATGTAAAGCTATCAAAGTTTAAAATATATTAAACTTAAAACTTAACGCCTCTTTTACCATCCTTTGCTATAATCAAAATAAAAAGAGATAGAACTTTGGCAAAGAGAATTTTTATAACCGCTACAAATACAGATATTGGTAAGACATATACAACTTTAAAGCTCTTAGAGGAGTATGCCGCGCGGGGTATGCGTGTTGGGGTACTTAAACTCATTGAGACAGGTGTTGTGGATGGGTGCTATCCTGATGGAGAGCTCCTACTAGATGCACTGCAAAGAGTCAATCCTGAGTGTGATGATTTAGAGGTGCGTGATATTGTTCCTATCTCTTACGAACTTCCTGCCGCACCTTACATCGCCTCAGGTGGAGAGATGCTTGATTTTGATATCTTAAACAGTGCTATTGCCAAAATGGAAGAGCGTTGTGATATTTTACTTATTGAGGGAGCCGGTGGGCTTATGGTGCCTGTTGATTATAGCTTTATGATGATAGATCTTATCAGCTTCTTTGGTGCCAATGCTCTGCTTGTCACACACTGTTCACTTGGTTGTATTAATGATACACTGCTGAGTTATCAAGCCTTGCAGAGTCAAAATATAACAACGGTTACTGCCTTTAACTGTCGTCAAAACTATGAGAGTTTCTCTACAATTAGTGAGCCTTATTTTCTAAAGAAGAAGTTTGATGTAATGAGAGTTGAGGATGATATCGCAAAGATTGCAGATGAACTTTTAGCTTCATTTGAAGCACCATCTATAGTGAGTTTATAAAAATTATATATCTTCTATAGTATAATCAAAAATAAAAAAGAGAGTCTAAACGATGCAGCATTTAATACGAACAGATGACTTTACAAAAGAGGAGATAGAGGAGCTTTTAGCTGATGCTAAACGTTTTAGTGATGGTAGATTTGAGCGAATACTACAAGATAAGATTATTATTACTCTCTTTTTTGAGAACTCTACACGTACAAAGAGCTCTTTTGAGATAGCTGCGAAGCGTCTTGGAGCTGAAATAGTACACCTTGATGTTGCAAAAAGTTCTACAAAAAAGGGTGAGACACTCGTTGACACTGCTATGAATCTTGATGCTATGGGTCCACATGCTATCATTGTACGCCATCAAAATGCAGGTGTTCCAAAAATCCTCTCCAACCATACAAAAGCGGCAATTCTTAATGCGGGTGACGGTGCTCACGCTCACCCATCTCAAGCACTGCTTGATCTCTTTACACTTAAAGAGCACTTTGGAGATGTTGCTGGTAAGAAGATTGCTATTGTAGGAGATATTAAAAACTCTCGTGTGGCAAACTCAAATATTGAACTTTTAACTCGTTTTGGTATGGAGGTTATTTTAGTTGCCCCTCCACACTTTTTACCCAAGACATCTCTTCGCTCGACACACTATTTGAGTGAGATAATCGATGAGGTCGATGCTATTATGAGTCTGCGTACTCAAACTGAGCGTCACTCATCACAAAGCTATGCAAGTCTCAAAGATTATGCGAGTGATTTTTGTATAACAGAGGAGCTAGTAGGTGATAGAGATATCATTTTACTCCATCCTGGTCCGGTTCACAGAAACATTGACATTACCGATACAATGCTTGAAGATCCACGCTGTAAAGTTTTAGAGCAGGTGAGTAACGGGGTCAATATGAGAATGGCAATTCTTAAGAAGTTGATTGCACAGTAGTTGATGAGCTTTGAAGATGTAAATCTCCTTGCCTCAAGGAGAGAACCCTTTTTATTTATAAGTGATTTTGAAGCGAGAAATATAGAGGTGATTCCTCTTAAAGAGCTTAAAGAGAGAGATATTGAGTTTGAGATAAATGAGAACTCTATCTATAAAAAGCATCCCCACAACCTAAAAAAAACTCCCGTAGAGTTCTCTATATATAAGCAAAGGTTTGATGCAGTAATAGAGAAGATAAAAGCGGGTGAAACCTATATTTTAAATCTTACACAAGCTACTAAAATTGAGACATCGCTTTCTCTTGAAGAGATATATACCCTGGCAAATGCCCACTATAAACTTCGCTATAAAGATAAGTTTGTCTGTTTCTCACCCGAGAAGTTTATACAGATAAGAGGCGATAAAATTCATACTTTTCCTATGAAAGGAACCATTGACGCTTCTGTAGAGGATGCAGATAAGAAGATACTCGCAGATAGTAAAGAGATGGCTGAGCATATTATGATTGTTGATCTCTTAAGAAATGATCTCTCAATTGTTGCAGCTGATGTCAAGGTGGAAAAATTTCGCTATATTGATACAATTAGAGCCGGTGATAAAGAGTTACTACAAGTTAGTTCTCATATAAGTGGAAATATTGGCAAAGCGTGGTATGATAGGCTTGGCGATATACTAAAAGCACTTCTTCCGGCTGGAAGTATTAGTGGAGCGCCAAAGAGAAGTACACTCTCAATTATTAAGAGTGTAGAGGGGTATGAGCGCGGATACTTTAGTGGGGTATTTGGATACTTTGATGGAGAGAGTTTTGATAGTGGAGTGATGATACGTTTTATTGAGAAATGTGATGGTGGACTGCTCTATAAGAGTGGAGGAGGTATCACTCTCGATAGTATTGATAGACTTGAGTATCAAGAGTTACAAGATAAGATATATTTGCCATAGTAGGATAGTAATGATAAAGAGTAGAGAAGATTTTTTTACAAGTGGTTGGTCTTTTGATGAGTCTGAGAGGGATCTAAGAAGTAAATTCCAGATGATGAATATAGCCATTGTACTCTCCTCTGTGGGTGTTCTTTATGGAACAGTTCTAAACTACTTTAAGGCAGACTACTCTTTAGCATCTTTTGAGTTTATTCTCTTCTTGTCGAATCTTTTTTTATGGTATCTTCTGCGAATTTCAAAAAAAACATATGATTTTGTCTCTATTTTGGTTACAACACAGTTTACCTTTTTGCTTATACTTCTTATCTATGTGAGTTCCCCTTCAGATATGAAGCATAGTTGGTACTTTACATACCCTATAATTATTCTCTATTTTAAAAATGAGAAGTATGCTATTCCCTGGTTTGCCTTTTTAATATCAATGCTTCTCATCGCACCTTTTCAACCCTACTTTGAGACACAGTATACATTTTTTCAGCTCTTTTATATCTCTTTTGTTCTTGTTGTTATGAGTGTTATTGTCTACTTCTATAAGTTAAAGATGGATGAGGCAAAGTCACTAATTTTATCACAGCAGGATATGCTTAAGAGTCAAATTAATGAGCTTACGCAAAAAGATAGACTCCTTACACTTCAATCAAAACAGGCGGTTATGGGAGAGATGATCGCAATGATTGCCCATCAGTGGAGACAACCCCTCTCTACGGTGACTTTGAGCATTTCAAATCTTCAGGTAAAGAAACTTTTAGGTGAGAAGATAGATGAGGAGAGCGTTGATAGAACACTTGAAAATATCAGTAATACTATTGTCTATCTCTCTGATACTATTGATGATTTTCAGACCTATTTCCATCCTAATAAAGATATAAATAAGGTTGAAATACATGAGCTGATAAAAAAAGCGGTAAACTTTGCACTCCCTAGAACAAAAGATACTGATATTGATATTAGATATGATGAGAGTGAGTGTAGAGTTATTATTCAAACCTATACAAATGAGTTGATACAGGTTCTTTTAAATATACTCAATAATGCAGTTGATGAACTTATAGCAAAAAATATACAAAACCCATTTATTGAGATTAGTGTAAAGAATGGGCACAATGAGATAGATATCTCAATTAAAGATAATGCCGGAGGGATATCTCCTGAGAATATAGAGAAGATTTTTGAGCCATATTTTAGTACAAAAGGGAAAAATGGTACAGGCTTGGGACTTTATATGTCACAGATGATTATGCATAAGCAGTTTAACTCTATGATAGAAGTTCAATCAGATAGTGTGGGTTCTACATTTACCATAAAAGTTCCTAAAAAACTTGCATAATTTTAGAATTGTTGAGATATAATAAAACAAAATAAATTACAGGATATTAGATGTATATAGAAGATTTGAAGTTTTCACTTTGGGCAGATTTTATTGAGAGAGATTATCTTGATAATGAGTTTAAAGAACTTATTAGCAAGGGAATAATAAACGGAGCAACTTCAAATCCGGCAATATTTAAAAATGCAATTTTACACTCTGATGCATATCTCAAACAGCTAGAGGAGTTACATGAACTCTCTGCTAAGGAGAAGTATGAGAAAGTAGCTATATATGATATTCGTAAAGCTGCAGATATCTTAAAACCTCTCTATGAGAGGGGTGATGACGGATATGTAAGTATTGAGGTGGATCCTTTTTTATGCGATGATGTAGAGGCTACAGTGGCTGAAGGCAAGCGTCTTTTTGAGACGATTAATCGTTCTAATGTAATGATAAAGGTACCGGCAACAACTGCTGGATACGAGGCAATGGAGGAGTTGACTGCTGCAGGTATTCCTGTCAATGCAACACTCATCTTTAAAAAAGAGCAGGCAATCGCTTGTGCAGAGGCTTTTGCTCGTGGCGGTAAACGCAATGGAAGTAACCCTGCTACTGTTATTAGTATCTTTGTCTCTCGCGTTGATAGAGCTTTAGATGAACTCTTAAAGATGAATGGTATTGAAGTGGCACTAACAGGTATATACAATAGTGCTGATATCTATAGTGAGATAGAGTCAATGGAGGTTGATAACTGTAGAGCTCTCTTTGCAAGTACCGGTGTAAAAGATGACTCATTACCTCCACACTACTATATTGAGAAGCTTCTAGCATACAACAGTGTAAATACTGCACCTGTAGATACTATAAAGGCTTTTGATGCAGATGGAGCCAAAGAGAAGGCACTTCCAATTGAGAGAAGTATTATACAAGAGCACTTCAATAGACTAAAAGATGCAGATATCGATTTAGAACTGGTTTTAGATAAACAGATTGAAGATGGGCTTGTTGCATTTAAGGATGCATTTCAAGAGATACTGGAGGCGTTATGAATTTAGATGTAGATATTAGTAAATTAACATTTGAACAGTTAAAAAAGGTAAGACTACACCTTAAAAAGATGATTGAGATTGGCGGTTCTGACCTCCATATAAAGGCCAACTCTGTTATGCGGGCACGTATAAATGGGAATATTGTACAGTTCTCTGGAGGAATCTTCTCTAAAGAGGATGCTTTGACTTTTGCAAAAGAGCTGCTAAAAGGACGTTTTGCAGAGTTTGTTGAGAAAAAAGAGCTTGACCTTGTCTACCCATTTGATGAGAACAATCGTTTCCGTGTAAATATCTTCTTTCAGATGGATGGAGTATCGGCAGTATTCCGTGTGATTCCGGTAAAGATTCCTAGTTTTGAGGAGTTGCATCTTCCAGATATTGTTAGAAGTTTTGCTCAAAAGGAGCGTGGTCTTGTACTTGTAACAGGTGTAACGGGTTCTGGTAAGTCAACAACGCTTGCAGCTTTGATCAATGAGATTAATCTCAATAAGAAAAAGCATATTATTACAATTGAAGATCCAATTGAGTTCGTTCATAAAGATAGAGGTTGTATTGTAAACCAGCGCTCAGTTGGGCAAGATACACTCTCTTTTGGTACAGCGCTTCGTGCAGCTCTTCGTGAGGATCCTGATATTATTTTAGTTGGGGAGATGCGTGATAGAGAGACTATCAACTTGGCACTTCATGCGGCAGATACTGGGCACCTTGTATTCTCAACACTGCATACAATTGATGCAAAAGAGACTATTAACCGTATTATTGCACAGTTTCCAACAGAGGAGCAAAACCGTGTAAGACTCTCTGTTGCCGGAGTACTACAGGGTGTAATTTCACAAAGGCTTGTTCCTACAATTGAGGGTGGTCGTCGTGCTGCTTTAGAGGTTTTGGTACGTACACCTACTATTGAGAAGCTTATTATGGAAAATCGTGATTATGAAATTCGTGATGCCATTGAAGCAGGGAAAGATCATTATAAATCGCAGAGTTTTGATCAGGCTATATATGATCTTTATGAACAGAATATTATCTCTAAAGAGCAAGCTCTAGAGTATGCAACAAGTGCATCAGATTTAGAACTGAAAATCAGTGGACTTACAACGGGTAAAATCAATGCAATGCCAACAGAAGATGAAGAGGGACAAAGACAAGAGATTAGTCATGATGATGATATTTTTGACTTAAAGTAAACTTTAAATCAAAAGTAGGTATAATTGCGCCCATTTTAAATTTAAGGACTTCATATGTTAGAAGGTATAGTTAGAGAGAGTACTGGCAAACAAGCTACAAAAGCTTTACGCCGTGATGGTTATCTAATTGCAAATATTTACGGAAAAGGGCTTGAGAATATCAATGCTGCATTCAAAGAGAATGAATATATCCGTGCTGTACGCAACAAAGATACATTAGCATTCCCAGTAAAAGTTGGGGATAAAGAGATGCAAGTTGTGGTTCAATCATATGAGTCTCATCCAGTAACTGGAAAACTTTTACACGTTGATCTTATGGTAGCACAACCTGGTGTTGTAACTCACTTTATGGTTCCAGTTGAAACTGTTGGTGAAGCTATTGGTCTTAAGAACAAAGGTCTTGTAAATGTTGCTAAAAAACGTTTACGTGTTAAAGCAAAAATCGAAGATCTTCCAAAAGCAATCGTTATCGATGTAACAGAGATGGATTTAGGTGATTCTAAACTTATTCGTGACATCGAAGCACCAGCTGGTGTTAAATTCACAGATGCTGATCGTGTATCTGTACTAAGTATTATTAAAGCTAAGTAATAATGCTCATAGTCGGTCTAGGCAACCCAGGACCAGACTATGAAAAAACACGCCATAACATAGGTTTTATGGTAATTGATGAGCTTATCGCTCGTCATAACGCCTCTAAACTTTCATCATCTTCATTTAATGGTGATCTCTATAAATTTCAAAACAGTTCTGTTTCTTTAGAAAATCATCTTTTATTAAAACCCCTTACCTATATGAATCTCTCAGGTGAATCAGTTGTAAAAGTGAAAAATTTCTATAAACTCGATGAGGTTGTTGTAATACATGATGATTTAGATTTGCCTTTTGGGGCACTCCGTTTTAAAAAAGCTGGTGGACATGGCGGACATAATGGGCTTAAATCAATTGATAGTAAAATTACGCGTGAGTATATTCGTGTAAGAATGGGTATATCAAAACCTGAGCATAAAGGGGAAGTTGCCTCTTATGTTCTGAGTGAGTTTAGTGAAGAGCAGAAGAAGTGTTTGGATGAGTTTATATCTTTAGCAGCTGATGCTATTGATTTTCTACTTCACAACTCTATGGAAGATACCAGTTCTAGATATAGTAGAAAGAGGGCGCAATGTTAGCCTTTAGATATATTGCGACACACTATATCAAATACTTTTTAATTATTCTTTTTGCACTTGTTCTCTTTATGGTCGGATTTGACTATATGGGTAATGTAGAGAAACTCTCAAAGTCGGCCAATCTATTAGTGATCTATTTGGTATATAAATCTTTTTTTGCCATAGATATGCTGCTGCCACTCTCTTTGGTATTTGGAATGATATCTACGAAGATATTTTTAATACGCTCAAACGCGCTTGTCTCATTCTTCTCTCTGGGTTACTCTAGAGTAGATATCCTAAAGCCTTTTGTTGTGGTCTCAACTGTTGTCACAATTCTTTTTATCTCTCTTCACGCATGGTCTAGTTTTGCACGAGCCGATGAGTTTTCAAACAATATACGTAAAAATGCGCAATATCTCAACCCTACGCATGACCTGTTTTTTGCCTATAAAGGGCAGTATGTCTACTTTTCAGAGCTACTTCCCCTACAAGAAAAAGCATTGGGAATTCGTGTATTTACCGTTAAGGAGAACTCTTTAAAGGAGGTTCTAGTCGCTAAATCCGCTGTCTATAGAGATGATAGTTGGTTTATTAAAGAGGCAGATTTAATAAAAAAACCGAATGATTTAAGCTTTGCTTCTCCTGGAATTGATGTTGTTAAAGAGAAGAACTTAAAGATTCTTGAGGGGTTTCGTCCCAAAATTCTCGACCAGGTCTATGAGGGAAAGGTGAACTTTACCATTAAAGATGCAATTGATGCAATTATACTTTTAGATGCTCAAAATATAAACACAGAAAATATAAAAAGTGCACTCTACAAGATATTTATCTATCCATTCTTTGTGCCTTGTCTTATTGTTATTATCTTTTTCTTTGTACCTATGAGTGTACGCTTTTTAAATGTGTCACTCTTTAGTTTTGGTGCAATTTTAGCAACACTTCTTATTTGGGGTTTTCTTTTTGCCCTGATTGAACTCTCTAATAATAAGACAATCTCGAGTGAAGCAGGGGTAATAGCCCCTGTTATTCTTCTCTTCTTAATAGCAATTCGCCAGTGGCGTAAGTATAGATACGCAACTTCATAGACTCTCCTTAGGCACTTATAAGCACATTTTAGATAAAATCATCTAAAAAAGATTTGGAACTTTTAATGATTGATTTTAAAAAATTAGCACAGAAGTATGGTACACCTCTGTATGTTTATGACTTTGACTATATGGCTGCACAGTATGAGGAGCTTAAAGAGGCTTTTCGTGGTAGAAAGTCTATCATTGCCTATGCTGTAAAAGCAAACTCAAACCTTAGTGTTGTAAAGCATTTTGCAAAACTTGGCAGTGGTGCTGACTGTGTAAGTATCGGTGAGGTTCGTCGTGCTTTTCTTGCAGGTATTCCTGCTTATAAAATCATCTTCTCAGGTGTCGGAAAGAGCGATGATGAGATTCGTGAAGCGATTGAGAGAGATATTTTATATATCAATGTTGAGAGTGAAGCAGAACTCGGTCGTGTTGAACTTATTGCAAAAGAGCTTGGAAAGGTTTCTCGTATCAGTATTCGAGTAAACCCAAATATTGATCCAAAAACACACCCTTACATCTCTACAGGGCTGCATGACAATAAATTTGGAGTAGATCTCTCTACTGCAAAACGTATGTATATTATGGCAAATAACTCTGAACATTTAGATCCTGTTGGTATTCACTTCCACATCGGTTCACAGCTTACTGAGCTTGAACCTATTCGTGAAGCGAGTGAGATAGTTGCAGACCTTGTTCGTTCACTTCAGGCGATTGATATTGAACTGAAATTTTTCGATATCGGTGGAGGGCTTGGAATTAAGTATAACAATGAGACTACAATTAAGCCATATGACTATGCACAGGCAATCTTAGGAACACTTACAGCACTTGATATGACTATTCTTTGTGAACCGGGTCGTTTTCTGACAGCAAATGCTGGTTACTTTGTAACAAAAGTACTCTATGAGAAGCAAAATGGTGAAAAGAAATTTGTTGTAGTCGATGGCGCTATGAATGACCTTTTACGTCCATCCCTTTATAATGCTTATCATAAAATAGAGGCAATTACACAGAGCGATGCCGAGCCTAGAGAGGTCGATATTGTAGGGCCGGTTTGCGAGAGTGGAGACTTCTTTGCAAAAGATTACAAACTACCACCACTCAACCATAATGACCTTTTAGTTATTCATTCAGCCGGAGCTTATGGTTTTGGTATGGGAAGTAACTACAACACGCGTGGACGCAGTGCCGAAGTAGCTATAGAAAATGGCGAAGATAGAATTATTAGAAGACGTGAGAGTTTTGATGACTTGATAGCTCTTGAGCGTGAATTTTTAGAGGATTAAAATGTACTTCATCGATGTTCAAGGTACCTTAATCAGTGATGCAGATAAATCACCTATAGCAGGCAGTAGAGAGTTTATTGAAATGCTTAATGCAAATAAAACTCCCTATATGATTGTGACAAACAATACAAAAAAAGCATCATCTGATTTCTACAACTTCTTGACATCGCAAGGTTTTAATTTCCCATTTGAACACTATCTCGATCCACTCATGCTCTTGGAGTCTCGTGTAGATAAAGCATCTGTTGGGGCTTATGGTGCAGATGAATTTTTAAAGACACTTCTCTCTATGGGGTATACGCTAAACTATGAAAATCCAAAAACTGTTCTTATTGCAATTAAAGAGGATTTTAATGCAGAGGAGTATGCTCAGATGATAGATTTTCTTCTTAGTGGAGCAAAGCTAGTTGGAATGCATGAGACCTCAATTTATGCGAAAAATAACAAGCGTTATCCCGGTGTTGGGGCAGTTCTTAAGATGCTCTCATTTGCTACAAGTGTGAAGTATGAAGTTGTTGGAAAGCCAAGTGAAGCATTTTATAAAGAGGCATTAACACGTTTACAGCAGCAAAATAGTGAGGCCTCTTTTGAAAAGATTACAATGATTAGTGATGACGTAAAGGGTGACCTTGGTGGAGCAAAGGCCCTTGGTATGCAGACTCTCTTTGTAACAAGCGGAAAGTATAAAACAGCACAGGAGATCGTTCCATTTTTAGAGGATGATGCCAAACCGGACTTTATCTACAGAGATATGGAAGATATTTTAAAAAGCCACCCATTGGAGAGAGTATGAAAACTTTAGATGATTGTAGAGTAGAGATAGATGCTATAGATAATGAGATGCTAGCACTTTTAAACAAGAGAATGAAAGTTGTTGAGCGTGTCGGTGAGATAAAAAAAGATAGCGGCGGAGCAATATATAGACCCGAGAGAGAAAAAGCGATAATTGACAGACTTGCCCTGATGAATGAGAAGATGGGAGGCCTTTTAAACAGAGATGCGATAGAGGCGATATTTTTAGAGATATTTGCAGTTGCACGTAATCTTGAGCTTCCAGAGCGTATAGCATACCTTGGTCCAGAGGGGAGTTTTACACACCAGGCAGCTGAGAGCCGTTTTGGTGCCATGAGTGACTATCTCTCACTAAATTCGATTGAGTCGGTATTTAAAACACTTGAGGCAAAGCGTGCAAAGTTTGGTGTTGTGCCTATTGAGAACTCTCGTGACGGGATTGTAGGAGAGACACTTGATCTGCTCTCAAAAAGTTCAGTAAAAATTGTAGCTGAGCTCTATATGCCTATACATGTTGCTTTTGCAACAAAGGCAAAAAAACTTGAGGATATTACTAAAATCTACTCAAAAGATAAGGGTTTTGGACAGTGTAGAGACTTCTTAAGTGAATATGGTTTTAATGATGTTGAGCTTATTCCTGTTGAATCAACTGCAAAGGCTGCAATTTTAGCAGCTGAAGATGAGAGTTCGGCTGCTATCTGCTCACACATTGCAGCAAAACTCTATGGTCTGCCTGTAATGTTTGAAAATATTGAGGATGAGAGTGATAACTCAACACGTTTTATCATACTGAGTGACTTTAAAAATGCAATTAGTGGTGAAGATAAAACCTCTATCTTGGCACGACTGAAAAATGCAGTAGAAGCGGGTGCTTTAGTGCACTTTTTACAAGATTTTGACAAAGAGAAGATAAATCTTTCAAAAATTGAATCACGTCCATCAAAAGATAAAGATGGTGGTTTTGCTTACTGGTTCTATATAGACTTTTATGGTCACATTGATGAGCCTCGAGTACAGAAGATTATACAAAAACATAAAGATGAAGTGACTTGGCTTGGAAGTTACGTAAAGGGTGAAGATTGAAATTTAATAAAAAATTAGAGAGTATTCAAACATATGAGGCTGGAAAGCCAATTGAGTTGGTTGTTCGTGAGTTTGGAATTGAGCCAAAAGATATTGTAAAACTTGCATCAAATGAGAACCCTTATGGGTGTTCTATCAAGGTTCAGCATGCTGTAGGTGAGATTCTCTCACACATGGCTCTCTATCCTGATGACAGTATGATTAAGTTAAAAGATGCACTCTCAAATCGTTTTGAGGTTGAGCATGAGAACCTAATCATCGGAAGTGGTAGTGATCAAGTTATTGAGTTTATTATGCATGCTAAGACAGATGAAAATGCTAAGATTCTGATAAACTCTGTAACATTTGCGATGTATGAGATCTATGCAAAGCATGTCGGTGCGGAGGTAGTTCGAACAAAGTCTCAAAAGCATGACTTAGATGAGTTTTATGAGCTCTATAAAAAAGAGAATCCTGATGTTATCTTTTTATGTACACCAAATAACCCTACAGGTGATGCTATTGATACTCAGGAGATGTTAAATTTCTTAGAAAAAATAGATAGTGATACTTTAGTGGTTGTTGATGGCGCTTACATGGAGTATGCAGCCTTTAAAGATGCGAGTAAAAGTGTGAGACCAAAAGAGCTTATTGAGAAGTTTGAAAATGTTATCTATCTTGGAACATTTTCAAAAGCTTACGGGCTAGGTGGGATGCGTGTTGGTTATGGTATAGCTGATAGTAAAATAATTAAAGAGCTTTATAAACTCAGACCTCCGTTTAACATCACTACTCTCTCACTAGAGGCTGCATCTGTAGCGGTAGAAGATGTCGATTTTGTGAATGAAAGTATCGCTTTGAACTTTGAAGAGATGAAACGTTATGAGGAGTTTGCAAAAGAGCAAAAAATAGATATAATTGAGAGCTATACAAATTTTGTTACTTTATGCTTTGATAACAACATCAACTCAACTCAACTTGCAGACAAACTTTTGCGTCGCGGGATGATCGTTAGAGACTTAAGTGGTTATAAGATGAACGCTATTCGTGTAACAGTCGGAACAAAAGAGCAAAATGACCGCTTTTTTGAACTTGCATCAGAACTATTATAAAATTTAAGATGAGAAGCTAATGGATTTTAAGGTACTTTTTTCACAACTCTCGGTTTTGTATGCAAAACTAACAAAACAGCAGAAGATGATAATTGCGGCAGCTATTATAGGTATAGTTGCTTTTTTAATCTTTTTAGTTGTTTATACAGCAAACAAAAATACAAAATCTGGGTATGAAGTACTTTTTGATTCACTCAGCTCAAAAGATGCTGCAAAGGTTGTTGAGCAGTTAGAAAAAGATGGAATTCCCTATCAACTTGAAGAGAACAATGTCATCAAAGTACCGCGTGATGTTGTCTATAAAGAGAGAATAGCAATTGCTGCGCAAGGAATTCCCAAAGATAGTGGTGTAGGTTTTGAACTTTTTGATAAACAGGAGTTTGGTGCGACAAGTTTTGATCAGCGCATTAAACATCTTCGTGCATTAGAGGGGGAACTTGCGCGTACAATTACTGCACTCTCTCCTGTAAATCACGCTACTGTATCTTTAGCACTTCCAAAAGAGACGCTCTTTGTCTCTAAGCAGGTTGATCCGACAGCTTCAGTTATGGTTGAACTTGTAGAGGATCAAAGACTCTCAGCCAAGCAGATAAGAGGGATTAAAAACCTTGTTGCAGCAGCTGTACCGAAGTTAAAACCAGAGAATGTAATGCTTATCAGTAGTGATGGTGTCACTTTGGGTGATGAGGATGAGATGGCTCAAATGGGTGAGCTCTCGGCAGTACAACAGCGCTATAAAGCAAAAGAGGAGAGAAAGCGTCAGCAGAAGATTGTTGATGTTATTGCCCCTTTTGTTGGTGGAAAAGATAAGGTCGTAGCACAAGTTACAATTGAGTTTGACTTCTCCCAAAAGAGTTCAACTTCAGAGGTATATGATCCTGAAAATGTTGTACGAAGTGAGCAGATTTTAGAGGAGAAACGTGAGGGTAGTACACCTGAGCAGGTAGGTGGAGTACCAGGTACTGTGAGTAATATCGGTCCGGTTCAGGGTCTAAAAAGCAATAAAATAGTTGAGAAGTACTCTAAAAATAGTGGTACAACAAACTATGAGGTTGGAAAGACTGTAAGTAAGACAAAGGCTGAGTTTGCACGTATTAAACGTATCACTGCTGCAGTCGTTGTTGATGGAAAGTATAAGCACAAAACCGGTGAGAATGGTGAGATGAGTGATGAGATGGAGTATGTTGCTTTGGATGAGGCAGATCTTGCAGCTCTGACATCACTTGCAAGTCGTTCAATAGGGATTGATCCAGCTCGAGGCGATCAGATAAGTGTACAAAATCTGCAGTTTGAGAGAACTGCTGAGAGCGGAGCAAATGGTGTTAATCAAGCACTCACATTTGCAGACACATATCTTGCTCCATTTGCAGGACTCTTTAAGTATATCTTTGTGATGCTTCTTCTCTTTATACTTTACAAGAAAGTTATTGCTCCATTCTCAGAAAAAATGCTTGAGATATCTAAAGAGGATGAGGAGCTCTCAGCTCCACTTCTTCAGGTTGATGATGATGAAGAGGATGATTTAGTGGAGAAAGTTCAGCAGATGCGTAAAAAAGTTGAAGAACAGCTTGGTATGACTGCTGGTTTTAATGAGGATGAGCTCAAACATGAGGTTATCTTAGAGAAGGTAAAAACAATGGCGGAGGACTCTCCTGAAGAGGTCGCTTCCCTACTACAGGCACTCTTAAGCGAAGAGGCTGAAGTACCTGCTAAAAAAGGACAGTAGATGGCAACACTAAACCCACAACAACAGGCTGTTTTTGATGAGATGAGTATGGCAGAGAAGATTGCTATTTTACTTCTACAACTTGGTGAAGATGCTACAGCATCAATATTTGCAAATATGAGTGTTGAGAGTATTACGGAGATATCAAAATTTATCGCGACAAATACAACTATTGAAAAACCAATAGCGACAGCTGTTCTTGAAGAGTTCCATGCAATTTTTCAATCTGGGCAGTATCTTACATCTGGTGGTCTTGAGTATGCAAGAGAGCTGCTCTATAGAACACTTGGACCTGAAGAGGCGAAAAAGGTTCTTGATAAACTCTCTAAATCTATGCAAAATACACAAAATTTTGCTTATCTTTCAAAAATTAAGCCGCAACAGCTCTCTGACTTTATTATTAATGAGCACCCACAAACGATTGCACTTATTTTAGCGCATATGGATGCAACAGAAGCAGCAGATACACTGCAGTACTTTCCGGATGACCTTCGAAGTGAAGTTGCTATGCGTATGGCTAGACTTGGGGATATCTCTCCATCAGTTATTAAGAGGGTATCAGCAGTACTTGAGTCTAAACTTGAATCTCTTGCTTCATACAAAGTTGAGGTTGGTGGTACTCGTGCAGTTGCAGATATCTTTAACCGTCTTGGTGCAAAAAGCTCTAAATCTACACTTGCAAATATTGAGCAGGTCGATGAAGAGTTAGCTACTATGATTAAAGAGATGATGTTTACATTTGAAGATATGGTTACACTTGATAAAGCAGCTATTACAGAGGTACTTAAAGCTGTTGACAAAGCAGATTTGATGTTAGCGCTTAAATCTTCTCCAGAGGAGCTCAAAGAGAAGTTCTTCTCTGCAATGAGTGAGAGAGCCCGTGAAGCCTTTGAGGAGGAGATGCAGTTCCTTGGTGCAGTTAAGATGAAAGATGTTGAAGCGGCACAGAGAAAAATTGTTGAAGTTGTTAACCAACTAGCAGAAGCAGGAACAATCCAGATGGGTTCAACTGAAGAGATGGTAGAGTAGTATGGCAACGGTAATTCCTAGTGACTCTATTGAGAAACATAATGTCAATAAGTATAATTTTAAAGTTATTGCCTTTGGTTCAAAAGATGAGACTCTTGAGAATGAAGTAGCAGCAGATACTGCTCAAAATCCACCTCCAAAGGCTCAAGAGATAGACTCAAGTGCACTCTCTAACTCTTCTAAAGAGTCTCTTATTGAGTCTCTGATGAAAAAGACAGATGAGATGAGTTCAAATTTTATTAAACTTCAAATGAAACTTGAACAAAAAGAGCAGGAGTATCAAGAGAGTCTGCAAAAGGCCAAAGAGGAGGCTTTTGCAGAGGGAATGGAGGCCGGACGCGCCCAGGCAATGGAGGAGATAGATAAAAATCTCTCTCATAAGATTGCTCTTTTAGAGGAGTCAATAAAGAGAGTTGATGCAAGTGCCAATGAGTTTAAGAACGCCCTTGAAGGCATAAAGAGTGAGTTGGTCTCTGCTGCTTTAGATGTTGCACAAGAGGTTGTCCAGGTAGAGGTTTCACAAAATTCAGCTGAGATAGCAAAAGTTTTATCTGATGAGTTAATAAAAGATTTACAAACTGCATCTAAAATTACACTCAAAGTTAACCCAAAAGACCATGCTTTGATTTCAGAACATCTTGGTAAACTGGAAAATATAGATGTAGTATCAGATAGTGCTATTAGTGAAGGTGGCGTTGTTGTTATCAGCGATGCTGGAAATATAGATGCACAGATATCAAAAAGATTTGAGAGAGTAAAGAAAGCGGCGTTAAGTGAATAGAATCAATGTAAAAGAGAAATCTGTTGAAGAGTTAGAGGCTCTTTGTTCAGATATACGTAATGAGATATTGCGAGTTGTTAGTAAAAATGGTGGGCATTTAAGCTCTACGCTAGGTGCTACAGAGTTAATTGTGGCGATGCATAAAGTCTTTGACAGTAAGAGGGACCCGTTTATATTTGATGTAAGTCATCAATCTTATGCACACAAGCTTTTAACAGGCCGATGGGAGAGTTTTGAGACACTCCGTCAGTTTGGAGGTATATGTGGTTATACGAAACCGAGTGAGAGTGAAGATGACTACTTTGTTGCAGGGCATAGCTCTACTTCGATTTCATTAGGTGTCGGTGCAGCCAAAGCGATAGCCTTAAAAGGTGAACAGGATGAGCGTATTCCTGTTGTAATGATCGGTGATGGCTCAATGACAGCAGGTATGGTCTATGAAGCGCTTAATGAACTTGGAGATAGAAAATACCCAATGGTTATCATTTTAAATGATAATGAGATGAGTATTGCTAAACCGATAGGGGCAATAAGCAGAATGCTCTCTTCAGCTATGGCATCTCCATTTTACCAGCGTTTTAAAAAGAGTACAGAGTCATTTGTAGATAATTTTGGTGAGAGTGCTCGTTATATTGCAAAAAGAATGGAAGAGTCACTTAAGCTTGTAACTCCAGGCATTCTCTTTGAGGAGATGGGAATTGACTATATCGGTCCTGTTGATGGGCATAACCTTGCACAACTCATAGATATTTTTGAGACTGCAAAGAATCTTAAAAGACCTGTTATTATTCATGCGCAGACCCTTAAGGGTAAGGGTTATGAGATAGCTGAGGGAAAAGAGGAGAAGTGGCATGGTGTTGGTCCATTTGATATAGAGGATGGACAATCTCTTAAGAAATCTTCATCAAAGAGTGCAACACAGATATACACAGAGGCTCTTTTAGACCTTTGTAAAAAAGATGATAAGATTGTTGGTGCAACTGCAGCGATGCCGAGTGGAACAGGCTTGAATGTTTTGATGGAGAAGTATCCTGAGCGTTTTTGGGATGTTGCGATTGCAGAGCAGCATGCTGTAACATCAATGGCTGCACTAGCAAAAGAGGGCTTTAAACCATTTTGTACCATCTACTCTACCTTTTTACAACGTGCCTATGATCAGGTAATACATGATACATGTCTTATGGATCTACCTGTTGTTTTTGCACTTGATCGTGCCGGAATTGTTGGAGAGGATGGAGAGACTCATCAAGGTGTTTTTGATATTAGTTTTTTACGTACTGTACCAAACATGACACTCTTTGCCCCTCGTGATGAGAAGAGTTTTCATCAGGCGATGGCCTTTGCTGCAGCATATGAGCACCCATGCTCATTACGCTATCCAAGAGGTGCATTTATAGAGACTAAACTGCCTGATTCACAAGCTTTTGAACTTGGTAAAGCACAACTCTTACAAAGTTCTGATAGTGATACTCTTTTAATAGGTTATGGGAATGGTGTCGGACGTGCATATGAGACTTCACTACTCTTAGATGAAGAGGTGAGTATTTTAGATTTACGTTTTGTTAAACCACTTGATAGTGAGATGCTCCTTGCAGTGGCACAAAAACATAAAAAATGGTTTATCTTTTCAGATAGTGTTAAGATGGGTGGAGTAGGCTCTGCTCTTTTAGAGTTTTTAAGTGAAAATGGTATTGAAGATATCTCTTTAGTGAGCTTTGAGTATGATGACTCTTTTATTACTCATGGGAATACAAAACTTGTAGAGGAGTCCCTCTCTCTTTTACCTGAGCAGTTAGCAAAACGGATTGAGTCTCTTATATAAGAGACTCAAGAGATGGAGCACATCTCATATTAAAGAGATGACTCCGGCAAATCTTCCTGTGTTCTTATTGGCTCTGTATGAGTAGTACTTTGGATAGAGACACTTTGTGCATTGGTTGGATATCTCGATATTTCCTTCATGTAAACCTGCATCAAGTAGTTGTTTATAGATGATTTTTGAAATATTGAGATAAAACTTCTGCTTATGAAACTTTATTGCATACTCAAGTCCAAGCTCTTGAGCCTCTTTGTATATCTCACTTCCTACTTCATAGCAGCACTCTGCGATATTAGGTCCTATTGCGACAAGGATATCTTTAACATTAGATTTATAGTTATCTACAAAAGAGTTAATGACACTTTGTACAATATTTTTAAAAGCACCGGCTCTACCTGCATGGGCAACTGCTATAACATCTTTATTGGGATCATAAAACAAAATAGGAGAGCAGTCCGCAACCATAACCATTAGAGGAGTCTTTTTTTTATTAGTGATAAGTGCATCACATATTGGTGGGTTTTTAAAGTTGTCATCTTCATCTATAGTATGCACGATATTGGAGTGAATCTGTTGCATATGAACTAGTGAGTCAAGATTATAGCCTAAAAGAGATGCCAAGTTTTTATGATTGGCAAAAACACGCTCTTTATTATCATTTACATGAAAAGCGAGATTGCCACAACTCTCATCACTAAAAGCGTGAAGAAGCATCTTCTGATGAGATTGGAGTAGTTTACTTTGAAGTAGTTTCATAAACTCATTATAGCAGAGCTTAAACTATTTTTTGTAAAGAGTATAGAGATTCTCCTCTTCTGTTCTTATGCGAGCAGCTAGGGCTGTAATAATCTCATTAAAACCCTTTTCAAATGTTGCATCAAGAGCTCTTGATGGCTCAGAGTATGTATCTAAGAAATCAACAACCTCTCTTTGAATCTTTTTAATAGACTCCTCAAACATTTTGATAGTATGCATTGCATCCTTGGACTCTTTATAGTAACTTTTTAGATACCAGTAGAGTTTTATATCCTCCTCCATAAAGTGTCCAAGCATCTCAATTTTGAGATCTCTTAAGTTCTGCTTGGCCTTCGCCTCTTTTCCTGCTCTTAGTGCCTCTTGGACATTACTAATATACTTTACAAGTTTTTTATGATCTTTATGGAACTTCTTTATGAGACCAGACTCATAGTCAGGCATATTTTTATCTTTTTTTTTGTTTTTTTTCAAAAAACTTAACACTTTGTGATATCTTTTATTATTAAATAGTCTATATTTAATCATTAGTTGAAATTATACATTAGGCTATATAAATAAAATATAAAAAGGATTTTTACTTAATAAGTTATAAGGATAAAATTACCTATAATAGTTCAATTGCAAGTCGAGAGGGAATATTTAATGGTAGAAGTTAATACTTGAGGGATAATTGTATGAGATATGACTTTAGCAGTACAGTTTCTCGGGAGGGGAGTAATGCTTTGAAGTATACCTTAAGAGAGAAGCTATTTGGTAGTGAAGATATTTTACCTCTATGGGTTGCTGATATGGATATAAATACTCCTCATTTTGTGTTAGATGCTCTGCAAGAGAGACTCAAACACCCTCTTTTTGGTTATGAAGAGATTCCAAAAGAGGCATTTGAAGCACAGCAAGCATGGATGAAAAAGGTACATGGTGTTTTCTATGATATAGAGAATTTTTTCTATTCTCACTCTGTTGTGGCATCCATTAGAGTAGCGATTGAAGCCTTTACAGAAAAAGGGGAGGGCGTAGTTGTGCAGACTCCTATCTACCCTCCATTTATTGAGTCTGTAAAGAGACTTGATAGAAAGGTTGTTAAAAACCCACTCAAGCAAAAGAGTGATGGTACTTACTGTTTTGATATAGAGGATTTAAAATCTAAAATAGATAGGGATACAAAACTCCTGCTCCTATGCTCTCCTCATAATCCAGTAGGGCGAGTTTGGAGAGAGGATGAGTTGCGCGAGATTCTTAGTCTCTGTAGAGAGCATAATATTGTAGTATTTAGTGATGAGATTCATTGTGATTTGATATATGATGGGTATAGACATATCCCATTTTCCTCTTTGGGAGAGGAGGCAAAAGAGATATCTCTGAGTGCCATTGGTACAGCAAAGACATTTAACATGGCAGGATTTGCAATTAGTAGTGTTGTCATTAGTGCTCCAGAACTCAAAAAGAGATTTAAAGAGGTCTATGATAGAGTCCATTTTGCGGAGGGTTCTATCTTGTCACATATAGCATATAAAGCAGCTTATCAGAGTGGTTACGAGTGGCTAGAGGCTCTCAAAAAGCATCTCTATTCAAATTATAGGATGCTTGAGTCACTTGCTCTAAAATATACTCCATATATAAAAGTAACACCTATTGAGGCAAGCTACCTAGCCTGGATAGATTGTAGAGGAATGGGAGTAAGCGATAAAGAGATAAGAAGATTTTTCACTCAAGAGGCAAAACTTGGTTTGGCATCTGGAGTGAGTTTTGGAAGAGAGGGGAGAGGTTTTATGCGCTTGAATTTTGCTGTAAGCTCTGATACAATGCAGGAGATAGTTAAAAGATTAGAGAGTGCACTACAAAGGAGGCAATTTGGTAGCAATTAGTTGGGATGAGTATAAAGAGCATAAAAAGTATAGTGTTCGCAGTGATAATTTTGAGATACTTTTAGAGTTTATAAAGAGTTTTTACAATATGAATAACCCTTCTGATATCTATGAGATGCTTTGTGCTGATGAGACAGCATCTTTGATGTTGGATAAACGCAATATTAAGAGTGCAGAGGATTTAGAGAATTTTCTCTTTAAGCTATAAAATGGATAATAAACTTCAAAAGATTACTACATTTATACAGAAGCATCATGTTATGAGTTTAGCTACATCAGATGGAGAGGAACTCAGTGTCTGTAGTCTCTTTTATGCCTATGATGATGAGCATCGGTGCTTTGTAGTTGCAAGTAGTGAAGATACAATACATATCAGACATATAAAGCAAAGAGCATCTGTTGCAGGAAATATTTTACTTGAGAGCGATGAGGTAGCTAAAATAGAGGGCTTACAATTTAGAGGAGTCTTTAAAGCCTTAGAAGATAGAGAGTTAAAAAGTCTCTATTTTAAAACTTTTCCTTATGCCTTGGCTCTTCGACCAAAGCTTTGGGTGATAAAAGTTGACTATTTTAAACTCACAGATAACAGGCTTGGATTTGGAAAAAAGATTATTTGGCAGGATGTTTTAGAGTAAAGAGTGAACACTCAGCCCCACTGCTACGTTTTACAACCATAGATGGAATTTGAGCAGATTTAAAACCATAGGCTTTACAACCGTGTGGTTTACCCGCTTCCCAAGTTACATAGTAGTATTTACACTTTCTGCAGTTAATTCTATTCATCATTTCCTCTATATTAAACTACGATATTGTACAATATTTGAATTAAATTAAAAAAGAGAATTGATGAACGATAAAATATTACTAATGTTACAACTCCAAAACCAGCTTAACAATGCAACCAACGGAGAAGATTGGACAAAAGGTATTACTAAAAACGGTAAAAAAATTAACTGGCGACGCTGTATCTATATGGAGTCAGCAGAGATGATTGATAGCTTTTCTTGGAAACATTGGAAAAATATAGATAAAGAGCCAGATTGGGACAATATGCAGATAGAAGTTGTCGATGTTTGGCACTTCATTATGAGTCTGGCTATCGAGAACTATTCCCAAACACTTCGTGGAGGGATTGAAGATTTAGCTCTAGTTATCTCCGATTTACAATCTTTTGAGAAGATTCTCAATGATGAGAGTAGCTTTGCTCCTCAAGAGAGTGTTATGGAAAAAGTTGAGGATATCATGCGTTTAGCTCTCGATAAAGAGGAGCTTAAACTTCAGGCTCTTGTAGATGCTTTTTTTGATCTAACATATATGAGCGGTCTTAATCTTAATACACTCTACAGACTCTACGTAGGGAAAAATATCTTAAATCAGTTCCGTCAGGACAATGGTTATAAAGATGGATCCTACATAAAAGTATGGAATGGGGAAGAGGATAATGTTGTTATGAAACGTATCTGGGAAGAGAATGGCGATCTTAAGCCTGATATGCTCTATAAAGAGCTCACAAAAGCGTATCACTCTTTAGTAAAGAGCTCATGATTGCAAAATATTCTAGAAGTTAAAAACCTCTCTTTTGGATATAGTAAAGAGAAACTGCTTTTTAAGGAGTTGAGCTTTACTTTAAAAAAGGGTGAACTCAAAGCTATAGTAGGGGAGAGTGGTGCAGGGAAGAGTACCCTCTTTGAGCTTATTCTTGGAAATATAAAACCTCTAAGTGGTAGCATCTCCACCGTGAGAGCATCACAAGTCTTTCAAGATCCATACAGCTCTTTTCATCCAAGCTACACACTTCTCAATCAAATAAGTGATGTGGCATCTTTAGAGGGAATAGAGAGCTATTTAGAGAGTTTAAGTCTTGAGTTTAAGCTTTTAGAAAAACTACCACATCAACTATCGGGCGGTCAGCTCCAACGAGCATCTATCCTAAGAGCACTTCTTATGAAACCAGATCTTTTACTTCTTGATGAACCGACATCTGCACTTGACAATGTTGTACAACTTGATGTTATGCGGATGTTACTCAAGCATCTTGATTCTATGGCGATGCTTCTTATTACACATGATATGGAGTTGGCATCTTGGTGTGCCGATGAAGTTATCCTTCTAAAAAAGAGTTAGGATTTAAAAAGAGAGTTTACGAGATAGTAACCGCTTCCGGCCATTATAACACTACCAAAAACATTCAAAGCCATATTTGTAAATGCCAGAGCAATACTGCCACCTTCAAAGAGTAAAAAGCTTTCTATTGCAAAAGTAGAGTAGGTTGTGAGTGCACCCAAAATTCCTGTTGAGAGAAAAGATTTTAGATGAACACTTAAGAGGGTTGAGTACATAAAGTAAGCAATAAGGCAGCCCATAATAAAGCTACCAATTAGATTTACTCCAAGGGTACCAAAAGGGAGTTCGTGAGGTACTCTGTGTGATATAAGGCCATTGAGGTAAGCTCTGAGAATAGCTCCTATGAAACCTCCACTACCGATTGCTAGAACTGTTTGCCAACTCATCATCATAAACCTTTTGCATCTTCTCTCTTAGTTTAATTAACCACTCTTTATCATTTTTGTCCGCAACAAAAGAGTCGAGAAAAATGACTTTAATATTTTTAGGCATATAGTAAAATCTTTTGATATCATAGCACTCTGCTGTTGCAATCAATACTACAGGTTGAACACGAAGTTCATATTTGTCTGCAATAACTTTTGCACCCGATTTAAATGGAAGCATTCGTCCTGTTCGAGAGCGTGTACCCTCTGGAAACATGGTAATGACACGTTTCTTTTTAAGCCTATCTTTAGCAGCGCGAAGAAGTTTTAAAAGGGATGTTTTACTCTCTCTCTCAATCTCAATATCTTCAGGAAGACTCATAGCAAGGCCAAAGAAAGGTACATCAAAGAGTGCTTTTTTTGCTACCCATGCTAGATCTTTTTTTGATACGGTCTCCATAACACCGATGTCTAAATCACTCTGGTGATTGATAAGAAACATCTGTGCATCAGGATCTTCTTTCCCTATGGTTGTAGTAGACCAAAATGTTGTAAGTCGTACAAACCATGCTGCAATTTTCCTTGCATAGGGACGCGGAAATATCGGGTAAGTAATAATTGTGAATGTCAATCCTATAAAGATAATAATAGTTGAAATAAACCAGTTAATATGAGCAAGTATCTTCATTTTTCACCCATCCGATTTTTTCATTTTGTAGTTTTACTTTTATAAAGTTTTTAACACTTCCCTCTTTAGGAAGATAATATTTTGTCTGTGTTGTCTCAAATATCGTTCCATTTTCCACCGGCAAGAGGCGAATCTGTGCCCCCTCTTTGATACAGATAGTCTTCTCCGGGATAGCAAGCATAATAATATATGCAAGCGGAATTAAAATAAATATGAGGTAGATATATGTTTTTCTCCATAAAACAAAGAAAAATGCGACAAAGGCAATTGATGCGGCTATGTACATCTTTATTCTGTCATGTGACTGATCACGCGGTTTTAGGTCACTTTGAGTTGTTACACTGTCATCATCAACTATAATGGGAATATTTACCATTGCAAAGTTGTTCTTTTTAAGATTGAAGTATGAGAATGTGAAGTTCTCAATACGTTTATCAATAACTACAAAGTAGGTAATTCTTGATTCATCATAGGACTCTTTTAAAGATTCACTCCCCTGTTTATAGACATTTTTAAAGTGCATCGCTTTAATATTACACTTTTTGGCTTGTGCAACAAAAATAACAATATTGTGAGATTGATCATAGGTAGTTGTTTTATACTCTACAATAGCAAACTCATCAGCAATGATATTTGAGAAGTTCTTTTTTGGATTGAGTGTGATTATGTTTAACTCAGGTCCATAGATAAAAGTAGAGTTATATTCACGAGGAGCAATAAGTGTAGCATTTATATCTGGAAGTTTTGCATAACTGGCAGTAGAGAGTATGTGAAAAGTGTCATAGTAGAACTTTCCACGCTCCTCTCGCAGTGGTGTTGAGTCTAAAATCTCAAGGCCACTGTAGTTAAGAAACTCATACTCTATATCATCAAAGTCACGAACCGTAGAGAGAGTCTTAAGTGTAACGGTAAAGATTTCACCTTTTATTACTCTTTTAGGAATCTCATCATAGTTGAGATATATCACTTTGTTGGCATAAAGTGAAGAGATAAAAACAAGAGTAAATAAAAGTAGTTTTAGCACGACTGCATAAACCCTTCAAGCATCGCTTTACCATCATCACTGCCTAAAATTGCCTCCATAGCACGTTCAGGGTGTGGCATAAGGCCAAATACATTTTTCTCTTTGTTACATACACCTGCGATTGATTCAACTGAACCATTAGGATTAAGTTCATTACCCTCAGCATCACAGTATGTAAGAAGAATCTGGTTGTTTGCTTTAAGTTCAGCAAGTCCAGCATCATCTATATAGTAGTTTCCATCATGGTGTGCGATAGGGATATTTACAACATCATCTTTGTTGAGTTTTTCCAAGAAGATATTGTCACTGTTTTGGACTTTTAGGTGGTGGTGTTTTGAGATGAAGTGAAGTCCCTCATTACGTTTGAGTGCACCAGGAAGAAGTCTCGCCTCAGTGAGTACTTGAAAACCGTTACAGATACCAAGAACTTTGCCTCCATCTTTGGCATAAGTTGCTACTGCTTTCATTACAGGTGAAAATTTTGCAATTGCACCACTGCGAAGGTAATCACCATAGGAGAAGCCTCCAGCAACGACTAAGAGGTCTGTATCTGCCGGAATACTCTCTGATTTGTGCCAAACTATCTCAGTATCTGCACCAAGTGATTCAAATGCATGTTGTGTATCATACTCACAGTTTGTACCTGGGAATTGTAAAATACTTACTTTCATTATACTAGCTCAATCTCGTAATCTTCAATTACTGTATTTGCTAAAAGCTCTTCGCACATCTTTGTAACATCAGCCATCGCTTTTTCTTTGTCACTCTCATCTAGTTGAAGAACTATCTGTTTTCCAACGCGTACATCTTGAACACCATTGAAGTGTAGAGAGTCAAGTGCGTGATGCACAGCTTTTCCTTGAGAATCTAAAACACCTGCTTTAAGAGATACGTTTACTATTGCTTTCATTTTACTACTTTCCTAAAATTCTATTTAAAACTTGCTCGTAAGCGACTGTTAATCCGCCTAGACCTTGACGGAATCTATCTTTATCCATCTTCTCACCACTCTCAATATCCCAAAAACGGCAGTTATCAGGTGAGATCTCATCAATTAAGATGATATTGCCATCTCTATCTTTTCCAAACTCTAGTTTAAAGTCAACAAGATTAAGACCTTTGTCTGCAAAGTATGGTTTTAAGATATCATTTACCTGACGAGCCATTCTACGGAGTTTATCAAGCTCATCTTGAAAATCAACAAGACCTAAAATCAGTGCATGCTGGTCATTAAGTTTTGGATCACCAAGTTCATCATTTTTATAGTCGAACTCAACAAGTGTAAATGGAAGAACTTTCCCATCTTCAATCCCTAAGTTACGTGAAAGTGAACCAGTAGCGATATTTCTAACAATTACCTCAATAAGAATTACATCTGCTTTTTTATGAAGCATATGGTTGTCATCTAACATCTTTACAAAGTGTGTCGGAATTCCATTCGCATCTAAAAGTTTGAAGAGTTCTGTTGAGATTTTATTGTTAAGTGCACCTTTTCCAGCTTCACTAGACTTTTTTTCGCCATTAAATGCAGTTAAATCATCTTTAAACTCAGAAATTACAAGATTTTCGTCATCAGTTGACCAAATCTTTTTTGCTTTACCTTCGTAGAGTAACTCTCTTTTTTCCATTACTTTTTTATCCTTTTACGATTACTAGAGCTTTGATAATATCAACTGCCTCTTTGAGTTGAATATCTTTTTGCAACATTTTTGGCGTAATTATATCTTTTTTATCTTTTTTATCTTCTTTATTTTTAGAATTTTTATCTTTTTTTCCATCAATTTTCTCTAACTCTTTCTCAAGATGCTTTTTAAGGTCTGCCTCTTTGATGGAAAACTCGTTTTTGTGTGTTGTTATTTCACCAGGATGAACTTCAATATCTGGTTTTACACCAACAGCCTGTATTGTTCTTCCACTTGGAAGATAGTAACGCGCAATAGTAAGCTTTATAGCCTCTTTGTCTGTAATAGGAAGGACAACCTGTACACTCCCTTTTCCAAAGGTATTCTCACCGACAAGAACAGCACGTTTATCATCTTGAAGTGCTCCACTTACAATCTCACTTGCACTTGCACTTCCTCCATTTACAAGAACAACCATAGGTACTTTTGTAATAGTTTTGGATGAGTGGGCAGAGTAGACCTTCTCATCCTCTTTATGTCTCCCTTTTTGAGAGACGATTACACCATCATCTACAAAGAGATCAACAAGTCCCACTGCCTGATCTAAAAGTCCTCCCGGATTGTTTCTTAAATCTAGAATAATTCCTTTTGTAACAGCTTTTTTCTTTTGAATCTCTTTTGTAACATCATCAACTACCTTCTGGTCAAAAGATGAGACTCTAATGTAGAGAATATCATCTCCAACCATTTTTGCATGAACAGACTCTATTTTGATAACACCACGAACGATATGTACTTTAATAGGTTTTGTTTCACCTTCACGAACAATGGTAATGTCAATAGGGTCACCAACTTTTCCTCTCATTAAAGAGACTGCTTCATCAATAGTCATGCCAAGTGTAGATTTGTCATCTATCTTTAAGATAATATCTCCCGCTTTAAGACCCGCTTTATCCGCAGGTGTTCCATCAATAGGAGAGATAACAGTAAGTGCTCCATCTTTCATACCTACAGTGATTCCAAGTCCACCAAACTCTCCACTTGTTTGAACCTGGAGACGTTTGTAATCTTTTTGTGTAAGATAGTTTGAGTGTGCATCGAGGTTTTTCATCATTCCATCAAGTGCTTTGTCTATAAGCTCTTCGATTGTTACTTCATCTACATCATACTCTTCAACAATATTGAGCACTTTAGTGAACTTTGCAAGTGCCTCTAGTCGAGATGTCTCACTCTCCTCTTGAGAAGTTTTGGCTAAGAGTGTTGAAGAGAGTAGAAGAGATACTGAGAGTGCAACTGATGTAAATCCGAGTGTAATAAATTTTTTGTTTTTCATGGTTAACCTGTAGTATAGAATTTATGGAATCTTTAGAGTCCTTATTATAGCAACTCTTGTTAAATGAGTGTTAGGGCCTACTCTTTTAAGAGTCAAACTCTTCAAAGAGTGCAGGAATATCGATGGAGTTGATAAACTTTTTATATCTTTGAAGCTCCTCACTCTTTTGAGAGATGTCATTTTTATGCTTCTCAATCTCAAGTCTATCTTTATCTTTTTGTGCTTTGAGTTTAATAATTTCAGCCTTGCATTTTGCTGTTTCATTTTTGTATTTCTCAACATTATTGAGCTGTTTATCTGTAGATTTTTTAATCTCTTGTAACTCTTTTTTTGCTTCGTAGGCATTTTTGTAGAACTCAACAGCTTTTAGTGCCATCTTTGGCATCTCATTTTCGAGTCGCCAGTCATTAATGGTCTCTTGCGGTATATTTAAGATTTTTGCAAGCTCTTTAGGTGTTAAATCTAGCTCTTGAGAGATTTTATCTACAATATTGTGAGGAGAGGAGCTCTTCTTTTTTGTAGACTCGCTTTTTTTCAAGGAGTTCTCTTTCTCCTTTTTCTCTTTCTCTTTTTGAGCCTCTTTCTCTTTTTTGCTACGCTCTTTGAGTTTCCTTTGTATCTCCTCTTGAAACTCTTTTTCACGTTGAATTCTTCGCTTCTCTTTGGCCTCTTCTTCACGTTTTTTGGCCTCTTCATCTTCATCGACTTCAGCTAAGTCAATCTTGTACTCGGTGTTTTTATTTATCCACTTTGCAACATCTATAGCCTCAAGTTCCCATGTGTCATCTTTGAGATTACTAATTACACTCTGTGTAAATTTATTGGCATAGACTCTTGCAACGGTAGGAGAGGAGATCTTTTTTAGTATCGCAGATGCAAGGAGTGTTGAACCCTGGTCTGTATCTCCCCAGTCGAAGCTGTTTTTTGTCCCGGAGAAGTCATACTCGTAACTTGGAACCTCCATTTCAACATTTTGATACTTTACAGAGTTTGCACCGTAAAAACCACGAGTTCCTACAAAGTATTTATTTCTCAAATCTACAGCCACATTCTTCTCCATATTTATAATTATTCAACACTTCTATACTCTATAAATAGAGATTTTGTGATAAAATCATAACACTTTTATATTAATGAAAATAAAATAGAATTCAACAACTCAACACAACAAGAGTAAAAATCATGATTTAAGTTAAATAATCCATTAACTTATTTCTATATAATGTTGTGAAATTTTTAAAATGAGGAACTTTTATGAGTAGTATCAAAGATTATTTGACAAATGATCATAGAAAATGTGATGAAGTCTTTGCACAGATGGAAGAGAGAGCTAACACTTCATTAGCAGATGCAAAAGAGATAGCACAAGAGTTTGTCAATGATATGGAGAGACACTTTCAGATGGAAGAGCGTGTAATGTTTGTTGAGTTTGAAAACAAGACAGGTATGACTCAAGGCCCTACTGCTATGATGCGTCAGGAGCACTCTCAAATGCGTAATCTTATGTCTCAACTCCTAGAAGCTATAGAGAGTGGTGATAAAGATAAGTTTTTCGGCCTCTCTGAAACTTTAATGATTCTTCTTCAGCAGCACAATATGAAAGAGGAGCAGATGCTCTATACAATGGCACAGCAGCACCTTAATGCAGAGGCTCCTAGAATTATAGAGATGATGGACTCTCTTATTGTTGAGTAAGTTAGGATAGGCTTTTGGATTTTAACGGTTTATCAATCGATCAAGCACCTCCGATATCTGCGCCACTGCGCTTCTTTTTAACGGCACCACTTTTTGGTATATTGGCAGGAATAGTAATTCTCTTTAGTGAGAGCTCTGTCTTAATCAATAGATACTCAATTGATGCTATTGTCGTTACACACTTTATTACCATAGGTCTATTTGGCTTTATTATGCTTGGAGCACTTACTCAGATGCTTCCTGTCCTTGCAAGTATTAAGATTGCACGTGTAAGAATGGTTGTGGCACTCTCCCATTTTCTACTCGTTACAGGGCTTTTAAGCATGGCTGCAGGTATGGAGTATAGTTCCAAAGCTTTAGAGTTCTTGGCTTTGAGTACCTTGGGTGGTGGTTTTTTACTTATGATTCTCTCTATACTCTACGCAATAAAAGATGTAACTAATTTTACGGCAACCATAAAAGGTATGCTTGTCAGTCTTATATTTGCATTTTTAATTGTTCTTATGGGACTCTTTTTACTTTATGAGTATGGATCTGAGAGTATCTCAGAGATACACCTCTCTATAGCTAATATACATAGTGTATGGGCTGTTTTTGGTTTTGCAGGTATCTTAATTATTGGTGTGGCTTTTCAAGTACTTCCGATGTTTTACGTTGCACCGAGATTTAAACAGTTCTGTAAAAGACGGGTTGTTATACTTATTACTATAGGACTTTTTATATGGATGCTTCTTAATATATTCCTTCCTGAGTATGCACTGGTTGCAAAACTTTGGATAGCAACATTTTTTTGGGCCTTTGCAACAACTGTCTGGATAAAATTCAACAAACGTAAACGTCCTGTTAGTGATGTTACTGTCTGGTACTGGAGGAGTGCAAGTATCTTTTTAACACTTGGCTCTTTTTTATGGATATTCGATGAGTTTTTTAAGCATGAGTATATTGTAATGGTCGCTATCTTGATAGGGGGAGGTTTTATTCTCTCTATTATGGTTGGAATGCTCTACAAAATAGTTCCTTTTTTAGTATGGTTTCATCTCAATGCAAAAGGGTACATGAGCATACCTACAATAAATGAGATGATAAATAAAAATCTAGCTAAAATACAGTTTATACTTTTTGTACTCTCTTTGATTGGTTTTGTCTTCTCATTTTATATGCCTGAGGTACTAAAATACTCTGCACTCCTTTTTATAGCGAGTATGGTTCTTTTAGAGTACAACATTGTTGTTGCAGCAGAGGTCTACAGAAAGACGATTAAAACAAAGCCAGAGTTTGATATGAGTGCTTTTAGCAATAGTTAGGAAAAAGATGTCGAAAAATAAAAATATAGTTCTAATCGGTTTTATGGGTGTTGGAAAAGGGAGTGTGGCTCGTGAAGTTATTAAACACTCTGATTATATTGCAATAGATACAGATGATTTGATTGAGTCTATGGAGAATAGAAAAATTAAAAAGATTTTTGAAGCAGAGGGTGAGGCCTACTTTAGAGATTTGGAAAAAAGAGTGGCAAAATGGCTTCAAAGCAGCGTTGAAAATACGCTTATCTCAACAGGTGGTGGATTCTACAAGCAGGAGAATTTAAAAAAAATTGGTACAATTATACTTCTAGACTCTCCTTTTGATGCAATTATCAAAAGAATCAAAGAGCATCCAAATGCTGAGAAAAAATTAAAAAAGAGACCGCTGCTTAGTGATTTAAAAGCAGCAAAAAAGCTTTATGACGAGCGACGTCCAGAGTATTTAAAACTTGCAGATATCGTGATAGATGTAACAGATAAGAGCGCCAAAGAGTGCTCAAAAGAACTTCTTAAAAAGGTAAAAAAACATGTTTAAAAAGATTATATTGGCTCTGCTTGCTTTGAGTACACTTCTAAGTGCAGCTGAAGTGAATTGGGCAAAAGATTATGATAGTGGTATTGTAGCGGCAAAGAGTGAGAATAAACCGGTTCTTTTTATCATATCAAGAGATAGTTGTAAATACTGTATTAAGCTTGATAATGAGACTCTAAAAGACCCAAAAGTGGTAAAAGAGCTCAATGAAAACTTTATTGCGATTCGTTCATGGACAAATGAGGGAGACTATATACCTCCTTTTTTAGCACAAAATACACCGGGGCTCCCTGGTATATGGTTCTTATATCCAAATGGTGATCCGATGTACCAACCACTTCTTGGTTATCTTAAAGCTTCAGATTTCTTTGGTGCGTTAAAAACAGTTGAGGCAGAGTTTAAAAAGAATAATTCTAAAGGTAAATAATGATTTTTACAGATACACAAAGTAGTAGTTTTGCAAAAGAGTTTGAAGAGCTCCTAGGTCGAGGAAAGATGGATATTGCTCATGTTAGCACTATTGTCTCAGGTATTATTGATGAGATCAGACAAGATAAGAACAGAGCTCTCTTCTCTCATATTGCAAAGTTTGATAACTGGACTCCAAAGAGTGATGATGATTTAAAAATCTCAACTAGCTCTATGGAAGAAGCATATAAAAATTTAGACAGTGAATTAAAAAATGCACTGCATCTAGCTTACGATAGAATTAAAGCATATCATGAGAAACAAAAACCAAAATCTTGGTTTGATACAGAGGCAAATGGGACGATTTTAGGACAGAAGGTAACACCAGTTGATAGTGCAGGGCTCTATATTCCCGGTGGAAAAGCAGCTTACCCATCATCACTTCTTATGAATGTTATTCCTGCTCAAGTTGCAGGCGTTGAGAAGATTATAGTCTGTACTCCAACACCAGATAATGAACCAAATGAGCTACTTCTTGCAGCGTGTCATCTCTGTGGTGTTAGTGAGGTCTATAAGGTTGGTGGTGCTTCTGCTATTGCGGCACTTGCTTATGGAACGGAAAATATCCCTAAGGTTGATGTAATTACAGGACCTGGAAATATCTTTGTCGCAACGGCTAAAAAGATGGTTTTTGGTGACGTTCATATCGATATGATTGCAGGACCGAGTGAGATAGGAATTTTAGCGGATGATAGTGCAAATGCTTCTCATATGGCGATTGATCTTCTCTCTCAGGCAGAGCATGATGAGATGGCAAGCTCTATTTTAATAACGCCATCACAAAAGTTAGCTGATGAGGTAAAAGTTGAACTTGAGAAGTGGTTGCAAAAACTTCCACGTCAGGAGATTGCACGTAAATCAATCGAGGAGCGTGGTGCTATCATTGTAACGAAAGATATGGATGAGGCTATCTCTTTAATGAATGAGATAGCACCTGAACACTTAGAAGTAGCAACAATGAGCCCTTTTGAACTTCTTCCTTTCATTAAACATGCCGGAGCTATCTTCTTAGGACATAATACTCCAGAAGCGATTGGTGACTATGTAGCAGGTCCAAACCATACACTTCCAACAGGGGGAACTGCAAAATTCTACTCACCGCTTGGTGTTGAGAATTTTATGAAGAAGAGCTCTATTATCTCATTTAGTAGAAATGCTATAAATGAGATAGGCCAAGAGTGTGCACTTATTGCAAATACGGAAGGATTAACTGCTCACGAAGAGTCAGTTAGAGTTCGTCTTAAATAGCTTTTTAAACTCAAATACTAGTTATAAAACTTAAGTTTATAACTAGTATAAACCCCTCAAATATAACTTTTCTAAATATACCCAACCTAAAAAATCTCTTATAAATTTATCACTAATTTATAACTTCTTTAAGTTTTGTTCGTTAAGATAGAAACAGTAAGAGAGCCTGAAATGCCCTGCATAAGGGCTTCTTTTAATGTAAATAAGTCGTAGTTATAAATCTTAATTAAGCCAAAATTGGCCAAAGGAGAATATATGCAATTAGGTTTCCTAGTTGATTTACATCTGTGTATGGGATGTAAAGGTTGTGAGATCGCATGTAAGGTGGAGAATGAAGTTCCACTCAGTACATGGAGACTTCGTGTTAAATATGTAGATGTGGGAACATTCCCAGAGACAAAAAGAACATTTACTCCACTTCGCTGTAATCATTGTGAAAATGCACCGTGTGAGAGAATCTGTCCGGTATCGGCACTACACTATCTTGAGAACGGTATTGTAAATATTGATAAAGAGAGATGTATCGGTTGTGCCGGTTGTGTTATGGCTTGTCCATATGGTGCTATCTATATTGACCCTCAAACACAAACAGCAGATAAGTGTACATACTGTGCACACCGTGTTGCTTCATCTATGATGCCAGCATGTGTCGTTGCATGTCCTGTTCAGGCGAATATCTTTGGAGATTTAGATGATCCGACATCAAATATCTCGAAATATATTCAGACAAATCAAGGGAATGTGCAAGTTCGTAAACCTGAGAAGGGAACAAATCCTCATCACTTCTATGTTGGTGGTGGTAATGTTACACTTAACCCTCTTGCATCTCATAGAGTCGATGGTCACTCACTCTTTAACAAGATCACAACACTTCCAGTAGGAGGACACCACTAATGGCAGCACATGAAATTTTAGCAGCAACTAATGCTGTGGTAACTTTGGATGTAGCACTTCCGGGCACAGTATGGCCTTGGCTTGTGACGGTAAATATGTGGGCAAAAAGTATCGGTACGGGTGTTATCTTTATGCTCTTTTTACTTCTGAAAAAGTATCCGGACCAGGCAGGAAAGTTAAGGTTCCCTACAATAGTGGTATCACTTATATTTATTCATATATTTTTACTATTTACCCTGGCAGATCTTCATCAGCCCTTTAGAATGTGGCATATATTCTTCTATCCACATCTGACATCGGCAATTACAGTTGGTGCGTGGATGGCAACACTCTTTGTAGGGCTACTCTTTTTATTGGCATTTTTATCATTTGTTAAAAAGAGTGACACTGCATTTGACAAGCTTCTACCATGGGTAGTAGCACTTGCAATTCCTGTTACACTCTATACGGCAGCACTTATGTCTCAGTGTACAGCACGTGAGCTATGGCAGATGCCAACAGAGTCTGCACAGATGATTTTTGCAGCACTGCTTTCAGGTTCTGCATTTATGATTCTTATGGCTGGTGGAAAACTTAGCTGGGAAGCAAATAGAAGCTTAGCAAATGTTTTAGCACTGAGTGCATTCATGTCTTTTGTTCTTTATATGTCTGAGTATGTATTTGGACCAATGAAGGCTGAAGAAGTAGCAGCTGTTTTAGAGTACATCAAAGGTGATGGACCATATACAGTCATGTTCTGGTTAGGTCAATGGATAGCATATCTGTTACCAATGCTTCTAATTGTACTTTCACGTGCTTCAAAAAGTGAGAGTATGTTAAAACTTGCAGCGATTTTAGCGCTTGTAGGACTATTTTTAGTTAAACATGTTTGGCTAATGATTCCACAATTATTACCAATGAGTTAGGGAGAGGATATAAATGTATTTACAAAGTAGAAGAACATTTTTAAAAGGTGCAGCATTCAGTGTTGCTGGTGCTGCTATTGCAAAGGGCGTATTTACTGCTGATGCTATGGCTGAGTCTGTTGAGGAGAGTAAGTTTACTAATACTCCAGATTCACTCTCATTTTACCCACCAATGGAAGAGTGGGCTGACTTTAAAGAGTTAGATGGAAATGATTGGAAAAGAGGTGGTATAGAGCGTCACGGTGTAAGAAGTGACTCTAACCCAGATGGTATTGAGGTTAATGACTATACAATCGTTCCGACTGCATGTTCAAACTGTGAGGCATCTTGTGGTTTAACTGCGTGGATTGATAAAAAGACATTTACAGTTAAAAAGTACATGGGTAACCCACTGCATCCAGGCTCTCGTGGTAGAAACTGTGCAAAAGGTTACGCAACACAATCTCAAATGTATGATCCAGATCGTATTCCATTCCCACTAAAAAGAGCTCCAGGTTCTGCTCGTGGTGAAGGTAAGTGGATTCGTACTACTTGGGATGAGGCAATGACTACTATCGGTAAGAAGATGGGAGATACATTAGCTAAAGGTGATGAGTTATCTAAAAAATCGGTAATGTTCCATGTTGGTCGTCCAAATGAAAATGGATTTACTGGTAAAGTATGGCATACACTTGGTTGTGATGCATTTAATTCACATACAAACATCTGTTCATCTGGTGGTCGTACACCGACTATTCAGTGGGCAAATGATGATAGAACATCTCCGGATTGGGCAAATGCAAAACTGATTTTCCTTAACTCATCACATGCGGCTGATGCTGGTCACTACTTCCAACAATCTGCTTCATTTATCGCAGATGCGAGACAAAAGGGTGCAAAACTTGTAGTTATGGATCCACGTATGTCTAACTCTGCGGGTATGGCGGATTTATGGATTGCAGCGTGGCCTGGTACTGAGCCTTTAATCTATCTCTATTTAACTCAGAGAATTTTAAATGAGAATAAAGTTAATCGTGACTTTGTTAAAAAATGGATTAACTGGGAAGTATTCTTAGATAATACTGCATATTTAGAGTATATGGTTCACCGTGGATATATCTCTAAAGTTCCAACGAAGAAGAACTTTGATGCCTTCTTAGATACTATTAAAGAGCTCTATACTCCATATACATTAGAACATGTATCTCGTGAAACACATGTTCCTGCACATAAACTTGAGGAACTTTATGATATGTTCATCTGGGCTGGAACATCTATCTCTTCATACTTCTGGAGAGCAACTGCAGCGGGTAACCGTGGTGGTTGGATGAGTGGTCGTACAGGTTACTTACCAATCGCTCTTCGTGGTGCTATTGGACCTGAGGGTGGTACATTCTTCCACCACTGGCATGTTATTTCTGTTGCCGGTAAAGGTGGTAGCTCTACTGTCGGTCAAGGTAAACGTGGTGCGAACATTCCTAAAGTTGATGTATATAATGAACTTACATGGCCGCCTGAATGGCCACTCTCAACTTATGAGATGTCATATCTCCTCCCACACCTTTTAAGTGATAAAGAGTGGCAGAAAAAGTGGCAAGATAAGGGTCTTAACGTTCCTACTAAGCTCTCAGTCTGGATTCCACGTATGTATAACCCAGTTTGGATTAATCCAGATGGTTTTAGATGGATTGAGACTATTAAAGATGAGTCTAAAATGGAACTTACATTTAACCTCTCTCCAACATGGTCTGAGACGAACTGGTATGTTGATTATATCTTACCTGTTGGTCTTGCTGGTGAGCGTCATGATCAACACTCTGAAGCTACAATGCCGGCTCGTTGGACATCATTCCGTCAACCGGTAATGAGAGTTGCTCTAGAGAAAGCTGGATGGAAACCTACTAATCCAAACCGTGCTACACTTGAAGCACATATTAAAGCTGGTCTTGGTGAAGTTTGGGAAGAGAATGAGTTCTGGTTTGATATGTGTGTTAATTATATTGATCCAACAGGTGAGCTTGGTATTAAGAAGATGTGGGAGTCTAAAAAGAATCCTGGTAAACCTGTTACAATTGCTGAGTGGTATGATGCTGCATTTGGTGACAACTTACCAAATCTTAAAGCAACAGCTACAAGTGATCCAAGATACAAAGATAAAGAGTATCCTGTTTATGAGTATATGAGAGATCATGGTGCTTGGTTAGAAGAGAATAAAATCTACTCTGCTCAAGAGCGTGAGATTAAAGATGATGGTAAAAACTACATCGCTCATGGTCATAAATATGATAAACGTGAAGTTCATATTGATAAACGTACTGGTGTTATGAGTGTTGAGCATCATGGTAAGAAAAAATCTATCGGTATTGA
>Ga0256843_1000353_pt1 | contig 39664 bp, 38 predicted proteins | sample AlvinellametaG_FD_191572 | JGI IMG/M metagenome (GOLD analysis project Ga0256843, IMG submission 191572) | Pompeii worm associated microbial communities from hydrothermal vent at the East Pacific Rise, Pacific Ocean - Alvinella | ecosystem: Host-associated > Annelida > Integument > Unclassified ...
TACGCCTTTAAGACCTCCAGCCAAAACGTATGCTGTAATAATTAGCGAGAAAATTAAAAGCGCTATATGATAATTAATGCCGAAATAAACGCTTAAAAACTGCACTCCGCCGATTAAAACCGCAGTGGCGTAAAGCGGCATAAAAGCCAAAATTATAATAGCCGCAAAGATTTGTATGAATTTTGAATCGTATCGTTTTCCTAAAAACTCCGGGAAAGTGTGTGCATCAAGTCTAAGTCCCATTTTTCTGGTGGGATTGCCTATAAATACGAAGGCTATAAAAACCCCTACGAAAATATTTAAAAACGTCAACCATAAAAGCGAATTTCCAAGCCAAGCCGCAACACCTCCAAATCCTACTATAGCGGCGGTTGAAATAAATGTGGCTCCGTAACTTAAAGCCATAACGAAAGGGTGCGTATCGCGACCGGCAAGCAAATAATCCGTTGATGTTTTGGTTTTGGAATAACCCATAAACCCAAGCCAACCTACCGCAACCAAATACAAAATAATAAGTGCTATTTCATAAAAACTCATAACGCCTCCTCAATATCTTTTTCTTCTTTAGCCCATTTGGCAAGCAGGGCATCGTTGCTTTCTTCGTCACCTTTGTTCCAATTCAAGATACCGTAAATTACACACAAAACCGCACTTGCTATCGTTAACCAAAAAGCAAGACTGACTCCTAAATCAAAATGAGACATGTTTACTCCTTAATATTGTCATATCAATTAAATTTTATCTAAATTCTATATTGTTAAGCTAAAATTAAAAAAAATTTTGATATTTTTGTTTAAAATCTACACAAAGGTCTGTTATGAAACTAACGTTAATGGGAAATGAAGCGATAGCTTACGGGCTGTTGCACTCTAATACTAAAGCTGGGAAAATTTTTAAATAATATAATCAATTTATGTTTTCCAATTTAATTTAAAAACTCCAATGTTAAAGTAACATCTTCTAAATTATCATTTGCATAAAAGACGCAATTCAAATCATTATCAAAAATGTAGATACTTTCAATATATTTAAACTTTTCTATATTTTGAAATAAAATTTCTTTTTCGTTTTCATTTACAATAAAAAATATCAAATCATTTTTGTACTCTTTTTTTGGTAAAGATAACTTTATCAAATCTTTGTCTTTAAAAGTTTGTATAAATAAATATTTAAACCTTTTTTGAAATATAACTTTTAAAAAATTATTTTTATCACCAATAAAGTTTCCATCGATTCTATCTTTTATTTCAATTAGCCCTTTTTCTATTTTTTCTATTAATCGTTTGATATTATCTATTGACATCATATCCCTTCAATGTATTTCCTTTGAGTATTTACAAAATAATTAGATTATTCTTATGTTGTCATATCAATTGAATTTTATCTAAATTCTACAATGTTAAGCAAAAATTAAAAAAAATTTTGATATTATTGTTTAAAATCTACACAAAGGTCTGTTATGAAACTAACGTTAATGGGAAATGAAGCGATAGCTTACGGGCTATTGCACTCTAATACTAAAATGGTTAGCGGCTATCCCGGTACTCCTTCGAGCGAAATATTAACCACCGTTCAAAAAATAAAAAAAGATTTGCCGATTTACGCCCAGTGGGCTACAAATGAAAAGGTTGGATTTGAAGTAGCGTATGCAGGAGCCATTGCCGGGGTAAATGCGGCTGCTACGATGAAACAGGTTGGATTAAACGTAGCGAGTGATGCGCTTATGAGCGCGAGTTTTATAGGAAATAAGGGAGCGTTTGTTTTAATTGTAGCTGACGACCCCGGATTTAATTCCTCCCAAACCGAACAGGACAGCCGTGAGTTTGCGAGATTTGCGAGAATTCCGGTTTTAGACCCCGCTACGCCTCAAGAAGCGTATGACTTTACAAAACTTGCAAGCAATATTTCAAAACGTTTTGAAATTCCCGTGATGCTTAGAAGTGTTATGAGAGTGTCACACTCAAGAGAAATAGTTGAAATCGAAGATAATTTCGAATTTAATGATAATCAAGGGAATTTTGAGCGTGATATTCCCAGATGGGCGGCGGTCCCAAGAGCTGGAAGACTTAAACAAGCATACGAACAAATTGATAGAATCGAAAAAATCAAAGAGTATAACTATAACGAACTGATAAAACCGAAAATCGATAAATTAAGAGGGACGAAAAATTTAATTATCTCAAGCGGTGCGGCTTATGGATATGCAAAAGAGGTAATTGATGAATTGGGGCTTGATATTGATATACTAAAGATTGATATGCCTTATCCTCTGCCGACCGACAAACTAAAAGAGTTAGTTAAAACTTACGAAAAAGTGCTTGTAGTTGAAGAGACCTATCCGGTAATGGAAGAAGAGATTAGAAGCGAAAACGTATACGGTAGAATGAGTAATGATATGCATTTGGTAGATGAGATGAATAAAGAGAGGGTTTTGGAATCGTTTAAAAAGGTAGGGTTTTATAACGGAGATAATATTTATCAACCGGTATTTAGCGTAGAAAATCCAAAAATCAGAAAACCCAATTTGTGTCCCGGGTGTCCTCATAGAGATATCTATTTTTCTATAAAAAAGGTGTTTAGACCTAAAAAATCGATTTATCCTTCCGATATAGGGTGCTATACGCTTGGGATTAATCTTGACGCGATAGATACGGTTTTGTGTATGGGTGCGAGCGTATCGATGGCTCACGGGTTTGCTACTGCCGATAAAAATAAAACCGTAATAGCAACTATCGGAGATTCTACATTTTTTCATTCTGGTGTGGCACCTTTGATTAATGCCGTATATCAAAAAGCCAAATTTATTCTCGTAATACTTGATAATTCCACAACGGCAATGACTGGACGCCAAACTACTCCCGAGAGGGAAACAAACGGAGAAGTGGATATCAAAAAAGTAGCTCAAGGTTGCGGTGCGGAAGTGATGGAATACTTTTACAAGCCCGATATAAACGAAACGATTAATTTCTTTAAAGAAGTAAAAAAAAGATATGAAGAGATAGATAGACCGCTTGTGGTTGTGAGTCGTCAATACTGCGTGCTCGATAAAGAACGAGCCAAAAACTTTTTGCCGGGTATTTTTGCTACGGTGGACGAAGACAAATGTGTGGCTTGCGATGTATGCACCACTCAATACGTCTGCCCTCCTATGGCGTATAACGAGCGCGGAAAAATGGAAATAGACCCTCTTTTGTGTGTAGGTTGCGGAGTTTGTATAAGCGGAATATGTCCGACTGATGCGTTTGTGCCAAGAGAAGAAAAAGGTAAATAGAGATTCTTCGGCACTTCGTGCCTCAGAATGACAAAAGAGTGTCGTCCTAAGCGTAGCGAAGGACCTCATGAGGAGATTCTTCGGGCTAAAGCCCTCAGAATGACACAGAACGTCACTCTGAGCGTAGCGAAGAGTCTCGAATTTAAAAGGTAATTGGGATTCTTCGCCGCGATGCGGCTCAGAATGACGGTGGTGTAAACCGTCGTCCTAAGCGTATGCGAAGGACCTCGTGAGGAGATTCTTCGGTCGCTATGCTTCCTCAGAATGACGAACGACATGCGTCATATTGAGCGAAGCGAAATATCTTAAGGAGATTCTTCGCCCGATGGGCTCAGAATGACGCCCCAAACCCTTAGAATGACGGTAGCGAAGAGTCTATATCCGTATTGAAAAAATTATAAGGAGAAGTTTATGAAATATCAAATAGTCGTAGCGGGATTCGGAGGACAGGGGGTTGTATTTTTGGTAAAAGTTCTAAGTATATGTGCCGCAAAGAGAGGATATAAATTTTTAGGTACCGAAAATCACGGTATGAGTCAGAGAGGCGGAAGTGTGAGCTCGCATATAAAAATTGGCGATTTTTACAATCCTTTAATAGACTTTTCCCAAGCCGATTTGCTAATAGGGCTCGATAAAGACGAAGCAGTGTTAAATCTTCCGTATTTAAAGCGTGGAGGAAAAGTCGTCGTAAATGCAGACGAGTTCCCGAAAATCGATGCGGACGTTTTTGCGGTTAATGCAAACAGACTTGCAGAAGAAGGGCTATTTGACGCCAAAGGATTAAACGTCTTTATGCTCGGTATTACGTTATCGTATGTAAAAGATTTTCCTTTTAGCGTAGATGAGGTTAAAGAGGCGATAGAAGAGATTAATCCTAAATTTGCTCCTCAAAACTTTGAGATTTTACAAAAAGCTTTGGAATATGGAAAAAATTAAGCTTTTTTTTAAAGAGGGAAAAGATTTTTCGAAAAATATAGGAATAGAACTGATGGAAGTCGGCTATGGATATGCCAAAGCCAAGCTCAAAATAACCGAATTTCATCTAAACCAAGCCGGAGTAGCGCACGGAGGTGCCGTTTTTACGCTTGCGGATTTTGCTTTTGCCGTGGCAAGCAACTCTTTTGGCAAAGTCTCTTTGGCGATAAATACGTCGATATCTTTTATTCACGCTTCAAAAGCGGGTGATGTATTGATTGCCGAAGCGAAACTGGTAGATGAGAGTAATAGATTGGCGACTTATGAAGTTGTAGTAAAAAACGGTGAAAAAAAGGCGGCTTTTTTTACGGGGACGGTGTATAAAACAAAAAGAGATGTTTTAGAAGAGATGTAATTGCGAAAATAAACTAAAAGGAGCAAACATGATTTGGAATAAAATCGAAAGCGCAAACCAAGAAGAAATAGAAAAAGTGCAACTAAAAAGGTTAAAAGAGGTTGTTAGAAGAGTATATGCCTTAAGTCCGTTTTATAAGCAGAAATTTGACGAAATCGGAATTAATCCAGATGATATCAAAACGCTTGAAGATATCCAAAAACTTCCCTTTACCAAAAAACAGGATTTAAGAGATAATTATCCTTTTGGACTGTTTACAGTGCCTATGAGCGAGGTTGTGAGAATCCACAGTTCGTCCGGGACTACCGGAAAGCCTACGGTTGTGGGATATACTAAGCACGATATGGAGGTTTGGGACGAAGTTATGATGAGATGCCTTAGCATGGGGGACGTTAATTCAAAAGACGTATGTCATAACGCTTACGGATACGGGCTGTTTACCGGGGGACTCGGTTTTCACGAAGCGGCTCAAAAAATCGGAGCGGCAATAGTCCCTGCAAGCGGCGGGTTTACCGATAGGCAGTTGATGTTAATGAGAGATTTTGGGGCTACGGTGCTTTTTGCGACGCCTTCTTTTGCTTTGCATTTAGCCGAAAAAGCAAGAAGTGCGGGAGCCGATTTTAGAAAACAGTATAAATTAAGATGCGGATTTTTCGGTGCCGAGCCTACAAGCGAAGGTTTAAGACGTGAGGTTGCCGAAGCTTGGGATATAGAGTATTATGAAGTTTACGGTCTTAGCGAAATAATAGGTCCCGGGGTGAGCTGTAGCTGTAATAAAGGAAGAGGACTGCATATAAACGAAGACCATTTTTATCCCGAAATTATTGACCCTAAAACCGGCGAAGTATTACCTGATGGTGAAGAGGGTGAACTTGTGATTACCACGCTAACCAAACAAGCCTTGCCGATAATCAGATACCGCACGGGAGATATTACAAAACTGTATCGCGCTCCTTGTGCTTGCGGTAGGACGTTTGTTAGAATGGAGAGCGTGCTTGGCAGGGCTGATGATATGCTAATAATAAACGGCGTAAACGTATATCCTTCTCAAGTTGAACATGTAATAGCCAATACCGAAGGAGTGACGCTTAATTATCAAATAGTGGCGGACAAAAAGGGGCATTTGGATAAACTTGAAATTTTGGTAGAAGTTAGCGACGATATTATGATGGATAATGTTGCGGCTCTTGAAAAAATCAAAAAAGATTTACAACAAGCGCTTTTAAATAATCTTTATATCAACGCAAATATTGTTTTGGTAGAACCTAAAACGATTGAAAGAAGTATGGGTAAAGCGGTTAGGATTATTGATAAGAGAAGATAGTTGTGAGGAGTGGAGATTCTTCGCCGCGATGCGGCTCAGAATGACGGTGGTGTAAAGCGTCGTCATGAGCGTATGCGAAGGACCTCATGAGGAGATTCTTCGGGCTAAAGCCCTCAGAATGACACAGAACGTCACTCTGAGCGTAGCGAAGAGTCTCGAATTTAAGAGGTTATTGGGATTCTTCGGCATAAATGCCTCAGAATGACAAAAAAGTGTCGTCCTAAGCGTATGCGAAGGACCTCGTGAGGAGATTCTTCGGCACTTCGTGCCTCAGAATGACGGGTGGTGGTCATATTGAGCGAAGCGAAATATCTTAAGGAGATTCTTCGCCGCGATGCGGCTCAGAATGACGGTGTGTGCGTCACTCTGAGGCAAAGCCGAAGAGTCTCATAACGACTCTAAACCAACCTAAGGAAAAACAATGAAACAAATATCCGTATTTTTGGAAAAAAGAAAAGGTAAATTAAAAGAAGTGACTACCGTATTGGCAGATGCGGGTGTTTCAATCAAAGCGGTAAATTTAGTAGAATCGAGTGATTTTGGGTTGTTGCGAGTAATTACATATGATATAGTCAAAGTGTGCGAAGCGCTTGAGGAAAACGGTTTTTCTTTAACGTTAACGGACGTTTTAAAAATCGATATAAACGACGAGGTCGGTGCTTTTAACAAAATTGTTACGCTTTTTAGCGATAACGATATTGATATCGAATATTGTTATACTATCAACAGCGAAAGTAAAGGGAGTTTTGTTTTTAAAATAAGTCCCAATCTACTCGGAAAAACAAAAAAACTTCTAAACGAAAATTCAATTTCTTTTGAGTAGAGATTTGATTTCTTCAAATCTCTTTTTTATTTGGGAATCGGTTGCTTTTATTATAAATTCGCCAGCCGGTTTGATATAGAATTTATATGACGTTGGAGGTTTTTGTTTAGGCGTATACTTATAATCGGTTACGATTTTTTTCGGATTTATCTCTTTACACATGCCGGCTTGATGGAATGTTTTAATTATAGAAAAAACGAGATGTTTGTTGTAAAAGAGTTCTTGTTTAATAGCTTGATGCGAAACGGTTATAAAAAGAATTTCCCCTTTTAATTTATACGAAGTGATGTATTTATTGTATTTTTTGGGGAGTAATGCTATAATTTTTCTTAAACAACGGATTTTTGATAATTTGTCTTGATAAGGTGACAATATATGATTAAGTATCTCTTTGCTTGTTTTCATATCGCAATTATAACGTTTTTTTTAACGGGGTGCGGATATAAAGCTCCTCCGACTTGGGTAGATAGCAATACTACCAAAAAAGTAGAAAAAAGCGATTTGAAAATATTGGATATTAATTCTACCATTAACATTAAATAGGAGACGTATGAAATTTGATTGTTTGATAATCGGTAGCGGAATTGCGGGGCTTTGGGCGGCTAAATATTTAAACGAAAAAGGTTTTAAAACGTTAATCGTCACTAAAAACCAAGTATGGGATTCTAATAGTTTTTACGCTCAAGGCGGCGTAACCATGGCTGTAGACAATGACGACATATCGTTACATATTGAAGACACGCTAAAAGCCGGTGTTTTTCATAACGACAAGGAAGCCGTTAGGATTCTTAGCGAGTCATCTATCGATTTAAAAAAAGAACTTATAAAATACGGATTTAATTTTGATAAAGAAATCACCAAAGAAGCCGCACACAGCGTCAAAAGAGTTTATCATGCGGGAGGAGACGCTACGGGGCGCGAATTGCATAAATATCTGTTTAAAAAAGATAAAAGCTATCTCTTAGACGAGGCGGTGGTATTTGATATATTAATAGATAATGATTTAGCTTATGGTGTGAGTGTAGTAAAAAACGGCGAAAAATTTAATGTTTATGCCGATAATATTTTGATTGCGAGCGGAGGAATCGGAGCTTTATATAAATACGACACGAACGCGAGGACGATTAGCGGGGATTTGCAAGGAATTGCCGTTGAAAAGGGAATTAAACTCAACGATATGGAAATGACGCAATTCCACCCCACAGTGTTTATCGAAATTAAAACTTCCCAAAAGCTTCTTTTGACAGAAGCCTTAAGAGGAGAGGGTGCATGGGTTGTTGATGAAAATAATAAGAGGTTTTTATTCGAATACGACAAAAGAGGAGAATTAGCGGGACGTGATATCGTAAGCAGAGCGATATTTATGCATCAGCAAAAAGGACATAAGGTTTTTTTAGACGTGAGTATGTTTGAAGAGAAGTATTTTCAAAACAGATTCCCGACAATTTATAATAAACTAAAAGATTACGATATCGACGTCCCTTATGAAAAAATACCAATTTCCCCGGCTTTTCACTATTTTATGGGCGGAATCGAAGTGGATAAAAATTCAAAAGTTAAAGGGTTTAAAAATTTATATGCCGTTGGGGAAGCTGCAAATACAAAGGTTCACGGTGCCAATAGATTAGCGAGTAATTCGTTGCTTGAGTGTTTTGTTTTTGCCAAAAGAGCAAGCGATGAGATTATAAAGCAAAATATTAAAACAAAAGAAAAAAGTTTTAAAATAAATGAGGAAGTTTTACATAAATCTGACGATAAGAAGTATAAAAACATGTTGCGTAAATATATGTGGGAGAAAGTTGGTATAATACGCAGTAGTGAGGGATTAAAAGAGACTCTTGAATTTATCGAGACTACCGTGCCAAAACTCGGAAGGCTCGCTAAACTTAGATTTTTAACGGCAAGAGAGATAGTAAAAGCGGCTTTGAAGCGGGAAGAATCTCTTGGCGCACATTACAGAAAGGATTGAAAATGCATGAGAGTATGATTCACGATTTTACCCACACGTGGGTAGGGTATCTTGTATTGGCGGTATTCGTAATCGGGTATTATTTTATCGCCACGGAAGAGAAGTTTGAGATAAACAAAGCCAAACCGGCTCTATTTATCGGGACTTTTTCTTTTATGTTAATCGGAATTTATTTCGCGATTAATCATTTGGACCCTACGCCGTTGCATCATGAAATGCAAAAACTGATTTTAGAAATCGCTGAGATATTTTTCTTTTTATTCGTAGCGATGACGTATATCGAAAGTCTGATAGAAAGGGGCGTGTTTGACGCTTTGAAATTTAGACTGATATCCAGAGGTTACAGCTATAAAAAGCTTTTCTGGATTACCGGGGCTTTGGCTTTTTGGATTAGTCCGGTAGCCGATAACTTGACTACAGCGTTGATTTTATCTACCGTTTTGTATACGATAGACAAACACAACAAAGACTTTTTGGTCCCGGGTGCAATCAATATCGTCGTTGCGGCGAATGCCGGGGGTGCATGGTCTCCTTTTGGAGATATTACCACCCTAATGGCTTGGACTGCCGGCAAAGGGGATTTTGTCGATTTTCTTGCGCTTTTCCCGGCGTCGATTTTGGGCTGGTTGTTAACGGCTTGGTTATTGAGTTTATTCGTGCCTAAAGGAGAGCCGCATTTTGATGCCTTAACTACGCCGAAAGTCGAAATAAAAAAAGGCGGCATGACAATCGTGTATTTGGGAGTGCTAACGATAGTAATTGCGGTTTTGGGTCATATTTTCCTTCATTTTCCGGCAATGTGGGGTATGATGTTCGGGCTTGCGATACTTCAGCTTTATACCTTTTATCATAAAAGAAAACATAAAGAACATATCAATATTTTCGTAAATATGGCAAAAGTTGAAAACGATACCCTTTTGTTTTTCTTCGGTATTTTAAGTGCCGTAGGCGCACTCTATTTCTTGGGTTGGTTGATGTATATCACCAAACTATACGATATTATCGGAGCTACGTGGGGAAATATCGGAGTAGGGTTTATTAGTGCTATTGTAGATAACGTCCCGGTAATGGCGGCGATATTAAAAGCCAATCCTCAAATGGGCGCTGATGAGTGGATGCTCGTTACTTTAACTGCCGGGATTGGAGGAAGTATGATAAGTTTTGGTAGTGCTGCGGGTGTCGGAGTTATGGGTAGAATGAGAGGGATTTATACGTTTAATTCCCATATGAAATACGCATGGGCTGTGGTATTGGGATATGTTTTGAGTATAGCGGTTTGGTACGTTCAATTTGAGATGCTTCATATTTATTAGATTCTTCTTTTTCTTCTTTTTTGTTACAATTTCATAAAAAAGGAAATAAATGCAAGTTGAAATTTTGATACTTGATTTTGGTAGTCAATATACGCAATTAATTGCCAGAAGATTAAGAGAAGAGGGGATATATAGCGAAATAGTGCCTTATTTTGACGGTCTAAAAACGGCAAAAGAGAAAAAACCCAAAGGTATAATATTTAGCGGAGGACCCGCAAGCGTTTATGAAAAGGACGCATATAGGGTTGATAAGGAGATTTATGAATTAAATCTTCCTATTTTAGGGATTTGTTACGGTATGCAGTTAATTACCGTTGATTTTGGAGGCGAAGTAATTAGAGCAGACCATCACGAGTACGGGAAAGCCGAACTTTTTATAGATGAGCCGCATAAACTTTTTGACGACATAAATAACCCTACAATCGTTTGGATGAGTCATGGAGATAGGGTCGAAAAACTGGCTCCCGGATTTAAAAGAATAGCGCATACATCAAACGCTCCTTATGCCGCAATCGTAAATGAAGAAAAGGAAATTTACGCAATTCAGTTTCACCCGGAAGTTACTCATTCTCAAGAGGGTCAAAAAATCCTTAGAAATTTCGCACGAAATGTTTGTAACGTTACCAGCAAATGGGATATGGCACACTTTGCAAAAGAGCAAATCAAAAAAATCAAAGAACAAGTAGGTGACAATAAAGTTATCTGCGCTCTAAGCGGCGGGGTTGACAGCTCCGTTACAGCCGCGCTTTTGCACGAAGCAATCGGGGATAAACTCGTGCCGATATTTGTCGATACGGGGCTTCTTAGAAAAAACGAAAGAGAAGAGGTAGAACATGCATTTAAAAACGTCTTGCATGTCCCTTTAATTACCGTTGATGCGAGAGATAAGTTTTTGGGTAGATTAAAAGGCGTAACGGACCCGGAAGAGAAAAGAAAAATTATAGGACATACGTTTATCGAAGTGTTTGACGAAGAGGCGAAAAAACACAAAGACGCAAAATTTTTGGCACAAGGGACTTTGTATCCGGACGTTATTGAAAGTGTTAGCGTAAAAGGACCGAGTAAAACGATAAAATCCCACCATAACGTAGGCGGACTGCCGGATTGGATGAAGTTTGAACTAATAGAACCTTTAAGAGAGCTTTTTAAAGACGAGGTTAGAAAACTCGGACTTGAGCTTGGACTTCCTAAAGATTTGGTTTATCGTCACCCGTTCCCGGGACCGGGACTTGCTATTAGAATTATGGGTGAAGTAAACGAAGAGGATTTGAATATTTTGAGAGAAGCCGATGCGATTTTGATTCAAGAATTGAAGGCTTGGGGACTATACGATAAAGTGTGGCAGGCGTTTGCCGTGCTTTTAAACGTTAAAAGCGTGGGCGTAATGGGAGACAATAGAACGTATGACAATACCGTAGCACTCAGATGCGTAGGCTCTACCGACGGTATGACGGCGACTTTTAGTCATTTGCCGCATGAATTTTTAGAAAGAGTTAGCACCAGAATTATCAATGAAGTTGACGGTATCAACAGAGTCGTGTATGATATTTCGAGTAAACCGCCGGCAACTATCGAGTGGGAGTAAACAAGAATTGAAGCTTGAAAATTTACCTATTTATTTATTGACGGAAGAAAAAAAAGAGGGTGTGATAAATTATCCCGTAATCAAAATAAACTTTTTAACCCCGTCCGTTTCTTTTGAGGGGGTTGATTTTTTGCTTTTTACTTCCAAAAACGGCGTTAGGGCTATCGACAATATAACAAAAAAATGGAAAACAATCCCGGCATTCGCAATCGGCAAAGCCACGGCTAACGAAGTGAAATTAAGAGGCGGAAACGTCGAATATATCGCAAAAAGCGCTTATGGAGACGAATTTGCAAAAGAGATAGTCTCAAATTACCGGCATAAAACCTTTCTTTTTCTCAGAGCAGAAAAAATCATTAGCGATATAAAAGCGGTTTTTGAGAATTCAACCAATACGTTAATAGAAAAGGTAATATATAAAACCGTTTGCAACAAACCTCAAGGTTATATTAAAAAACCCGCTTTTGTTATTTTTTCGTCTCCTTCTACCGTTGAGTGTTTTTTAAAAGTTGAAGAGATTCAAAACGTTATACCTATAGCTATAGGTAAAAAAACAAAAAAAGCCTTGGTAGAAAATAATATAAACTCCTATTTAATGCCTAAAAAACCGAGTATAGATGAATGTATAAAGCTTGCTAAAAGCGTGAAATTTGGGTAAAATTTTAGTATATAAGCTTTGGAAGTTTATCAATATTTTTTAAAAATATTGATTGATTATGGCTAAAGTTTGTGGTATAATTTAATGCCTGGGAGGAGCGCTACCCGCACATTTTGGGGCCCTACAACCATTAATTAAGAGGAGACGGTAGTAGTCGGGGTGTGCGGCGGCTTATGCCGCCCCTAAACCGGCTCTCCTATCCTCATCGTGACTTGGCGGAGCCCAAAGTCACTGCGCGAACGCCCTCCCGGGTTCTTTTATGCTTAAAGAGTGACAGACACTAATAATGCGAAGAATAAAGCCCGAAAAGGTTAATTTCCGAACTCTTTATCAATTGCCTGGTCGAGTTCTTTTTGGGCTTTGTCGGCTTGGTTTTGTTGCCAAAGCGCATCTTTGTTGTTAAGGGAAGAGTGGATAACTTGTTTTACTTTATTGGCATCAAGCGGCAATCCTACTAAAACAAACAGAGTTTTGTCCGGAGCCACCCAAATATTTAGCTGTTTTGAGCCTATTAAGGTTTTGTCCGTTAGTTGTTTAGAGACGTATTGCGTTACCTTTTCGGCTGTTTGGGCGTTGGCGCCGGTTGTAGACATATAATTTTTTACCATGTTTTTAACTTTAAGTTGTAATTGTCTGGCTATTTCGTCTCTTGCGATTTGCATTGCTTCGTTTCGTTGAAAACTAAATCCTAAAGGTGTGGGTTTAGCACTACCTACAGCCGTAATATAGCCTTTGATATTTCCGCCCGAACATACCCACTCAGGAGCATCGGCGTTTTGGATTATACATTTGCCCGTTACTTTGGAAGCTCCTGGATTTTCTTGAGGTTTAGGGTGTTTGGCACAACCCGCCATTATTAATCCCGCTATTAATAAAAGGGCTCTTTTTTTCATCACTTTTCCTTTTTTTAATTATTATAACATATTTTTTATTTGTCCGTAAAATATATAAGAATCGAGGCTGTTTTATTTATTTTAAAAAAATAAAGGTATAATACGTTAATAAATAAACATTCATAAGGAGTGAATATGTCCGAAATTATTAATGAAGATATCAAAAACAATCCTCAATTATCCCATAAAGTCACTGTTATAGAAAAAATCCTTAGCAAAAACAACGCTATGGCGGACGAAATAAGAGAAGAGTTTAATAAACATAAAATAACGTGTTTTAATATGATGAGTTCTCCCGGAAGCGGAAAAACAACAACTCTTGAAAATTTAGCCGATACCCTTCCGTATAAATTCGCCGTAATTGAAGGGGATTTGGAAACGAGCAGAGACGCACAGAGAATCAGAGATAAGGGAATTTGGTCTTTTCAATTGCAAACCGGTAGAGCGTGTCATTTGGACGCGGGCATGGTAAAGCACGCAATGGACGAATTTCCGTTTGAGGAGGTAGAAGTCGCTTTTATCGAAAATGTCGGAAATTTGGTGTGTCCGGCAAGTTACGACGTCGGGGCTCATTACAACATGGTATTCGTCAGCGTCCCGGAAGGCGACGATAAAATCGAAAAATATCCGGTAATGTTTAGAAAAGCCGATATCGTAGTTATTACCAAAGCCGATATGGTCGATTATTTCGATTTTGATATAAATAGGGCAATAGAGAATGCAAGAAAATTAAAACCGGGCGTTAAAGTCGTGTTATTAAATAATAAAACTAAAGAAGGGCTTGATGAAATTATAGAGTGGATTGATGAGAAGAGAAAAGAACATTTAGAGTCGCTTAAAATTTACTCTTTTGTTGAATGAATTTGTTATTTAATCCGAAAGTAAAATAAGGAGAAAAAATGTGTTTAGCAATACCTAGCAAAGTATTGAAAATAGACGAAAACAACATGGCTGAAGTGGATACGTTGGGAGTAAAAAGAGTAGTTAGTTTGGATTTGGTCCCAGATGAAGTCAAAGAGGGTGATTACGTATTGATTCACGTAGGGTACGCTATGGGGAAGATAGACGAAAAGGAGGCTCTTGAGAGTATAGAAGTCTATAAACAGCTTGCCGAAGCCGCAATGGAGGACGATTTTGCCATAGACCCCGAAAAACTGGTGAATGAAGAGGGTCCGCTTTTATATAAGCCGGAGGCGGAAGAAAAAAATTGAGAATGGAGAATATAGAATGGAGAATTTGACGTTAAAGGACCTTTATTTTAAGTTTCGCGATCCCAAAGCGATAAAGAGTTTAGCCGAGCTGATAAAAAAAGAGGCAAAAGATTTGAAAGAACCAATGAGGGTAATGGAGATATGCGGGGGACATACGCATACGATTATGAAATACGGACTAAAACAGCTTATGCCTCAAAACATCACTTTTATTCACGGACCAGGTTGTCCGGTATGCGTAATGCCAAAAGAGAGAATAGACCACGCAATTGTTCTGGCAAAACAGGAAAACGTAATTTTAGCGACGCTCGGCGATATGATAAGAGTCCCGGGAAGCAGTTCTAGTTTGGCTAAAGTCAGAGCTGAAGGTGCAGACGTTAGACCCCTTCATTCTACATTCGACGTTTTAAAAATAGCTAAAGAAAATCCGGATAAAAAGGTCGTGTTTTTTGCCATAGGGTTCGAAACCACCACACCTATGACCGCGGCTTTGATGGATAGGGCTTTTAAAGAGGGGGTTAAAAACATCTATTATCATATAAACCATGTCCTTGTGCCGCCTCCGATGAGAGCTATAATGGATAGCGAAGATGCGAGAATAAACGCATTTATAGGACCGAGTCACGTTAGCGTAATAATAGGAGCCAAATCGTATGAGTTTTTAGTCGAAAATTACAACACTCCGGTTGTTGTAGCCGGATTCGAACCGGTCGACGTTATGGAATCGGTTTTGATGCTTGTTAGACAAAAAAAGGCGCAAAAAGCACAAGTCCAAATTCAATACAAACGCGCAACGACATGGGAGGGCAATCTCGTAGCCCAACAATTGATAGATAAATATATGGAAGTTAGAGATTCTTTTAGGTGGAGAGGACTTGGAGACATACCTAAAAGCGCATTGAAGTTAAGAGATGAATATAGTGAGTTTGATGCCGAAAAAGTTTGGAAGGACGTATTGCCAAATAAGCCGATTGACGACCATAAAATGTGTATTTGCGGCGAAATTTTAAGAGGAGTTGCAACACCTAAAGATTGCAAGGTTTTTGGCACGGCTTGTACGCCGGCTAATCCTTTGGGAAGTTGTATGGTTAGTGATGAGGGCGCTTGTAATGCGTATTATAGGTATGATAGGTGATGTGGTATAATTAATGATAAAACTTTTAAAAGAAGAGCTTATTAGGCAAGGTAAAAAGAAATTTGTGATTTATTAAAAGGAAGAATATGAAAATAACTTTAGCGTACGGTGGTGGAGGAGAAGAAACAAACAAATTAATAAACGATTTGTTTTATAAATATTTTAAAAACGATATTTTAGTAAGTGCGGAAGATGCCGCAATAGTCGATACTACGGCGAAGAGTGCTTTTACTACGGATAGTTTTACTGTTAATCCTCTCTTTTTTAACGGGGGCGATATTGGAAAACTTTCAATTGCCGGGACTTGTAACGATTTGTGTATGATGGGAGCAAAGCCTAAATATCTCACATGCGGTTTTATGATAGAAGAGGGACTGGATTTTGAGATACTTGAAAGAGTTGTAAAAAGCATGTCCGAAGAGCTTAAGAAAGTCGGAGCAAAAATAGTCGCGGGAGATACGAAAGTGGTCCCGACGGGAAGCGTTGATAAAATTTTTATCAATACCAGCGGGATAGGTGACGTAATCAAAACTGGAATATCGGCTCATAATTTAAAACCGGGTGATAAAATAATCGTTAGTAGAGACATAGGTAAACACGGAAGTGTCGTTATGGCTCACAGATACGGCGTCCAAACCGATATGCAAAGCGATTGCAAAGTGCTATGGGAAGAAACCGAGGCGCTGTTAAACGCCGATATAGAGATTAGGTCTATGAGAGACGCAACAAGAGGCGGATTGAGCGCCGTTCTTAATGAATGGAGCGATACAAGCGGCGTAGGAATAGAAATAGAAGAAGAAAAAGTTCCTATTAGCGACGAAGTTGTGGGACTTTGTGAAATATTTGGATTTGAGCCGTTTGATTTGGCTAACGAAGGGACGTTTGTGGTGGCGGTAGCTGATAAAGACGCGCAAAAGTGTTGTGAGATATTGCAAAAATTCAATAAAAACGCATCGATAATCGGAGAGGTAAAAGAGGGTGAAAAAGTAGTGCTAAAATCGCCATGGGGGACTAAAAGGGTTCTTGAGTTGCCAAAAGGGGAACTTTTACCTCGGATATGTTAAAAGATTTGATAAAATACCATAAATGAATATTCATTAGGAGTAAAGGTGAGTAGACAAGAACAAATTGTAAAAATGTTCGATTCTATTGCGAATCGTTACGATTTGGTAAATAGGGTTTTGACGTTTGGAATAGATAAAAAATGGCGTGAGAGAGCCGTAAAAACGGCATTAAAACTTATAAATAAAAAAGAGCCTAAAATACTTGACGTGGCATGTGGAACGGGCGATATGATCAAGATATGGCAAAGAGAAGCGAAAAAGCGTGGTATGAATATCGAAATATGCGGTCTTGACCCGAGCGAAGGAATGTTAAGTGTCGCAAAAAGCCGTTTTAGGAACGTAGTGTTTTATAAAGCATACGCAACGGATATTCCTTGTGAGGATTCTTCTTTGGACGGAGTTAGCATATCTTTTGGTATTAGGAACGTATTAGAAATAGAAAAAGCCATAAAAGAATTTCACAGAGTATTGAAAAAAGAGGGGATAGTTTTAGTGTTGGAATTTACCAAAGCTTCCAAGCCCAATAAACTAAGGGAGTGCGTTGATTTTTATTCCAATAAAATTTTGCCTAAAATCGGAGGTATTTTAAGCAAAAACAAAGAAGCCTACGAATATCTTCCAAATTCTATAGAAAATTTTTACACGCTTCGTGAATTTAAGGAGTTGTTTGTTAAAAACGGTTTTCAAATTGAAGTTATAGAAAATTTTAATTTGGGGCAAGTTACTCTTTTGATAGCAAAAAAACTTTAACCCCCTCCTACGAAGGTTAAAGCTTCTATTTTATCGTTGTCGTTTAAAAGACGGGTGGACCAATCTTCTTTTTTGACTATTTGCAAATTAACGGCAACCGCCATTGTTTTATCTAAAACGTTTAAATCGCTTAAAAGTTTTTCGACGGTCGTGTTTTTTGCTATCTCTTTTTGCTCGCCGTTTATAGTAATTTTGATTTTATCCATCTTTTCTCCGTTATACGGTAATTTCTTTGATATCCGCGATATCTAAGAACTCTTTATAAATACTTGCGATAAGGCTTTTTCTATTGTGTTTTATTTTTTCGTCGTCTACGTTTACCATTACATTGTCGAAAAACTTATCTATTAAAGGCTTTAGAGATATCAGAAAATCAAGTTTTTCTTCCAAATCGTTTATGTTTTTAACTTTTTTAAACTCTTCCCAGAGTTGTTTTTCTTCATCTTTTTCAAATAGTGTTTCATCTACTTTAACGTTGTTTAAATCGAAATCTTTTACGATATTCGCCACTCTTTTGAATGTTGCGGATAATTCTTTGAAGTTTTGAGAATTAACCATTTCGTTTATAAGTTTGATTTTTTTGTCGATTTGCAATAGGTCCGATTCCCCGGTGGCTAAGACGCTTCTAATTACGGTAGGGTTTACGTCGTAAAATTTATAAAGTCTTTCGAAAATAAATTCTGTCAGTTGAGCGGTATTTAAGTTTTCGTAATTTTTAGATAAATCCTCAATTGTTTTTTTAATATCCAAAGGTATTTTGTTTTCGATTGCGATTTTTATGATATGGTTGGCGGCGCGTCTAAGAGCGAATGGGTCTTTGTTGCCTTTTGGGATTTTACCGATGCTAAAGAGTCCCAAAAGCGTATCTAAATTTTTGGCGATGTTTAAAAACGCGGAAATTTTGTTTGACGCGTAGTCTTCGTATTGTTCTTTTATGGCTAAGGCTGTCTCTTCGTCTATTCCGGCGGCTTTTGCGTAATAATATCCCATAATACCTTGAAGTTCGGTAAATTCGTAAACCATTTCGGTTAAAAGGTCTGCTTTTGCCAAATTTACGGCTTTAGAAAGTTTATCGTAATCTATTTCGTAACGTTCGCTTAAATATTTGGCGATTTTTTCTTCTCTTTTTACTTTATCGTATAAAGACCCAAGCCCGTCTATGAATACGATATTTTTCAATCCTTCTATACTTAAGCCGTTTTTTAAGTCGTTTTGCCAGAAAAAGAGTGCGTCGCTAAGCCTTGCTCTGAGAACTTTTTCGTTTCCTGCTGTAATTTTTGAAAAATCCTCCGTAAATGCGTTACTAACTACTACAAATGCGTTTGTAAGTTCGTTGTTTTTATATACCGGAAAATATCTTTGGTGTTCTTTCATGGAAGTGATGATAACTTCCGGAGGCAATACCAAAAACTCTTCGTCGAATTTACCTAGTATCGGAGTAGGGTATTCGGTAATAGCCGTGATTTCTTCAAGCAAATCTTTATCTACTAAGACACTTATTTTATGGTTTTTTTCCAATTCTTTAATGCCGTTTAAGATTTTATTTTTTCTTTCGTCTTGGTATAAGATTACTCCGTGTTTATCGAGTTTGCAAAAGTAATCTCCAACAAAGTCAATTTTTATTTCGTTTTTAAAAACCCTATGTGGTTTTGTTATATTTGAAGAAGTGATACAGTATGCGTTAAAATTTAACGCTTCGTCTTCTATCATACACAAAATCCATCTAATGGGTCTGATAAATTCCTCTTTGCAGTTACCCCATCTCATATGTTTACCGAAATTCAAGGAGTGGAGCCATTCGTTAATCATTTGAGGCAGAAGTTCTTTAGCGTCTTTTCCTTTAATTTCTTTTTTGTGATACGCGAAAGTTTTGTCGCCTTTTGTTTTAAATTCCACGTCGTTTACGTCAATTGCGCATTTTTTGGCAAATCCTTCGAGTGCTTTTGGGTTTTTATCTATAATTTCTTTAGGGGGTCCCCATATTTCTTGGGTTTTATCTTGTTGGAGGGTTGGAAATTCTCTGTGCCATAGAGTGAGCCTTCTTGGAGTGTAATAAAACGAAAATCCGGTTTTTAATTCATATTTTTCTAAAATATCAAGCCAATTTTTTTCTATTTGATTTAATTTTTTAAGAAGCGGGATTGCCGGTAACTCTTCGACTCCTATTTCGATAAGAAGAGGTTTTAACATCAAGTTTCCTTTTTAATTGTAATTTTAACAAAAATGTTGCTATAATTTAATTAAAAAGGTATGGTATGAGAAGATTTTTGTTTTTTGCGCTGATAGCGTTGATTTTGAGCGGTTGTTTGCAACCGGAAATTAAAGAGAAAAATATATTTTTTAATAAATCTTCCATCAAAAAAATACCTTTAACTAAAAGAGCAAATATATTGCATAATCTGCTTGAAAAGATGGTTGATGAAGGAAAACTCGTTAAAACCGATTACAACACATACGTATACGATACGAAAAAAGGTAAAATAGTAATATTTCAAAAATACGATAAATTAACAATAGACTATCCCCAAGACGCCCCTACCGATATAATTACGGAAATTAAAGCGAGATATTACGCAAGACTGCTCGTATACAGCAAAATCTATAACGAACTTGCCAAAATTTTACAAACCGACCCTTCGCGATTAATCTATATCGATTCGGATTTGTTAAATCCTAATCAGAAAAAAAGGCTTGTTAAATACGTAGCGAAAAAAGCCGTTATAAATATTAAAGACGGAAAAGTCTGCATAGGGTGGAATAAGTTTTTTTTACGGTTTAAAAGTTTGCAGTTCGAATTTTCCGCGAAAGATTGTTACGACAGAGACTACGTAACGCTTGATGATTTGCTTGAAAATAGGGTTTCGGCGTATTTATACGATGCTTATTTTATGCCTAAATTTACTCTTAACGCATACGGGCTTGTTATGGATATAGATACCTATTTTTCGTATGACGTTACTAATTTTATGGATAGGACGGTTTATTTAACGTATAGATTTTATTTTAAAAATTTAACAAGTCAGATTTTTACTATCAGATATCTTAGGTTTTTTTATTTTAATAAAACGACCAATTATCCGAAGAGTTTATTAATACAGCCGTTTTATAACGTGTCTCAGATAATGCTTAGCAAAATCCCGATAAACGAATGTAGGATAACCAATCTGAATAAAAACAACATTCTTTACGGAATATCGTTTATGATAAACGACGAAAGTTTTTCGTATGTCGAGTCTAAAACATTCGACCAACTGTTTGAAAAGTATGTCAAATAGAGGCTAAGTAGTTTTTTACTTCTTCTAAAATAGTCTCATCTTGCGCTTCGTTAAAGTAGTTAAACTTTTCGCCGCTTTGATTTTTTCCTTCCAACAAATCTCCCGATTTCCTAAACCGCAAGTCAAGTTCGGCTATTTTGAATCCGTCAAGTGTATTGGCAAAAGCTTTTAAGCGTTTGTTGTTTTTATCGTGCGTATATAAAAAGCAATATCCTTTTTGTCCGTATCTGCCGACTCTTCCTCTTAATTGATGAAGGGTTGCAAGTCCTAATCTTTCTGCTCCGACAATAACGATTGTAGTGAGTCTTGGCAGTGATATCCCGACTTCTATTACGGTTGTGGTAATTAGTATGTTTCCGTCGTTTTTGAATTTTACAAGCACTTCTTCTTTGTTTTTGTCTTTTCCGTGCGTTATATAAACCTTATCGAAGTGTTTAAGCCAAAACTCTTTTCCCTCTTCGATACTTTGATAATTGAAATGTTGAGATTCTTCCACAAGCGGATAGACTATGACGATTTGGTTGTTTTGATTTATTTCGTTTTGAATATGAGCCAATAAATCCTTAAAATCTTCTTTTGAGATTATTTTTGTCGAAATATCCTTTTTAAACGGCAACTCTTTTATTAAGCTCACATTTACAAAACTGCTCATAATCAATGCTTGAGTCCGAGGAATAGGAGTTGCGCTAAATTGAAAATAGTGTGCCGCTTTTTTTGAGTTAGATGTTAATTTTTCCAGCATTGCTCTTTGGTTGGTGCCGAATCTGTGTTGTTCGTCGACCATTATTGCGTTGACGTTTGGCAGGTCTTGATACAAAAGAGCGTGTGTGCCTATTAGCAGATTGGAATGTTGGATATCTTCTTTTGAAAATTTGCTTTTTTGTGTAACAAGCGTTATTTTAAATCCGAATTTATTTAGATATTTTTGAGCTTCTTCGTATATTTGATTTGCCAAAATGGAAGTGGGGCACATTATAATAGATTTTTTTGCCATAAAAGCCGTAGCGAGCATTACGATGGTTTTGCCGCTACCTACGTCTCCTATTATTACCCTTCTTGATTGAATAGGTTGTGTTAAATCGTTTTTTAATTCGTTTATCGTTTTAAGTTGGTCGTTTGTTAATTGAAAAGGTAAGGAACTAATAAACTCTTCGGGATTGGGGTTTGGTATGGGATTTGCGGGAAGTGTTTTTTTCTTTGTTTTTAGTTTTTGCAGATAATTAAAGATTTCCGCCCATTTTAGGGCGTGAAGTATTGTTTTTTCTTCAGTGTGTTCTTTGGTTTGCGGAAAATGCATAAAAAAAAGCGTTTTGGCTATATGTTGGGGCAAATCGGAGAGGTTTTCGAGAGTGACGTATTTTTTGATAAGCGCTTTAAGAGACCTTGAATTCATAGCCGTTTTATATACCGGAGCGATTTTTCCTATATTGGTTATCGGTTTTGGTTGGAGGAGTTGATTTTGTTTGACTTGTGCGCGGATATATAGGGTGTTGCCTGTTTTGAATATCGCTTTGTGCCATTTTTTGAAGTGAAAAAAGACTCCCCACATAATTTGATTTATATTTTTTAAGTAAAATTTTACTCTTGTGGTTTTAGGGGATTGTCTCACTTCCAACACTTCCGTTTCAAATGCTTGAGGAGCATTTAAAATATACGGATATAAACGATTGTCTTCATACTCTTTAGGTTTAATCAAAGCCAATTCCAAAGGGGATTTGACTCCTATTTTTTTTAATTTTTCCAAATCTTCTTTATTCATCTGTAACTATTGAAAAAGTGATCTCGTTTAATTCGTTGTGATTTAACAAAAAATTATTAATTTCCTCTTTTGAGGTTTTTTTGATTAAATCGAGTTCTTTTTGATAATAATTTGAATCGAGGTTTAAATATACTTCGTTGAATTTTTTTAAAAGTCTTTGGCTTAGAGTTTCGCTTCTTAACGGTTCGCTTCCTATCAAAAAGCGCTTGGCTTGGTCCAATTCCTCTTGGGTAATTCCGTTTGTTTGAAAATCTTTAATAATGTTTTTGACTAAACGAATCGCATCATCTGTGTTTTCCAATTTGGTTTGCAAGTATCCGCTTAGGAGTTTATAGCTTTTTTTGAAATTGTTGGTAGCGTATGCCGAATAGGCATAGCCTCTTTTAACTCTAATCTCTTCCATGATTCTACTGCCAAACCCGCCGGAACCCAATATAAATGTTGCTATTTTGGCTAAATGAAGAGATTTGTGATAATCGACTTCAAAAGGCGAAGCGAAATGGATAAAACTCTGTTTTACCTCTTTTTTGTAATAGACGTCTTTTGATTTTTTCGGTTTGAAAAACTGGTCTTTTTCTTGTTTTGGCGAAAATAGGGAAATAACGGCATCAAGCGTTACCTTTTTGCCTCCGTTTAATACGATTATCTCTTTTTGAAAGAGTGTATTATAAAATTCTTTTATCTCTTGTAACGTAATTTCGTCTATTTTTTCGTAAAGAATAGGATATTCTAAAGGAGTGTTTTTAAAGATTTGCTTATATAAATTAATGCTTGCTATATAGTCGTTGTCGTTTTTTCTATTTTCTATTTTGGCTTTTATTTCCGATATGGATTTGTCGATACTCTCTTGGGTAATGTTTGGTGAAGTTAAGAGCTCTTTTAGGTATTTTAACGCCAACGTTTCCTTTTTGTTTAAAAACTTTAGCGAAATGCTTAAAAACTCTCTGTTTACGCTTGCGTGAAGTTCGATTGCGTGTTTTTCTATAAGCGAATAAAATTTCTCTTTTTTATCTTTTGTGCCTTTGGTATTGAAAATATGAGTTAAAAAATAGGCGACACCCGGTCTTGAATAAATAGAACCGCTATTTTTAATTATTATTTCAACGATACTTCTACCTAAATCGTCTTTTTCGAAAATTATCATTTTAATCCTTTACGTATGCGGGCTGTTTAGCAATATATATGCGGAATTTTCTAAAATTATGGCTTTTTTAATCGCTTGTTTGATATCCCTTGCTATTATATAAACACCAAACCCTCTAATGATGACTATTTTTTTATCTTTGAGCGATTTTGAAATGATGAAATCTTTGTTTTCTTCCCATTTTTGAAGGTCGTCTATTTCTATGATTTTGACTTTTTGCAGTATTTGCTGACCCTGATAATCAATCGGTTTAAAGTATGTGTGGTTAAGCGAATATGTGATTATGTTGATAGGAAACACGTTTAATATAGCTTTAGCGGAGGTGTTGTCTTTATAGATTCTTGCGTGAATTTCGATATCTTGGGAAGTCTCTTTCCAAGATAAATCTTTTTTGTTAATGTGGACTATTTTGCAAAAATCTTCTTCGTATACGGATTTGTTTTGGTTGTTTATTACCATTTTGTCGTTTTCAAGTTTTAAGGAGATGCTACCTACCGCAATATTTAGCATATTTTTTTCATATAGCAGTTTTGCCGTTAGTTTATATTCGTCCAATATCGTATTAATAACCAAAATCGCCCTTTTTTTGTTATAATTATACAAAAAATCGGAACAGAAATGACAATACCCCATATTCCAGTTTTATTAAATCAAACCGTCGAGTTGTTTAAAAAGCATATGAAAAACGAAGGATATTTTATAGATTGTACGCTTGGTTTCGGCGGTCACAGCGAGGCGATACTGGAAACATTTAACAACGTTAAATTAATAGGAATCGACCAGGATAGCGATGCTTTGAATTTTGCTAAAGAGAGATTAAAAAGATTTTCGAATAGAGTGGAGTTTATAAATAAAAGAGCTTCGTTGGCGCTTGAAGAATTAGAAGGTCTTCCTATTAGCGGATTGTTGGCTGATATAGGCGTTAGTAGCTATCAACTCGACAATAAACAAAGAGGTTTTACGTTTGAGAGCGATTTACTTGATATGAGAATGGATAAAACTCAAAATTTAAGCGCAAAGGAAGTTATAAATCACTACTCTCAACTCGATTTGGAGAGGATTATTAAACATTACGGAGAGTGCAAAAGATATAAAAGAGTAGTAAACGCCATAATTTCAAAAAGACCTATAAAGTCTAATAGAGAATTTGCCGATATATTGGGAGAAGTGGGAATTAAAGACAAAAAAAGTCTCGCTAAAATATTTCAAGCGATTAGAATCGAAGTCAATAACGAACTAAACGAACTTGAAAAAATTTTGGAAAATTCCAAAAAAATCGCCAAAAAAGGGACGATTCTTAGTATAATCACATTTCATTCTTTGGAAGATAGGATAGTTAAAAACACTTTTAGAGAATGGAGCAAAAAATGTATATGTCCTCCCGAAGCAATCAGATGCGAATGCGGAGGAGATAACGAAATTGGAGAGATAATAACAAAAAAACCGATAGTAGCGGATAAAAAAGAGATACAACAAAACCCGCGAAGCAGAAGCGCAAAACTTAGAGGGTTTAAATTTAAGGGATTCAAGGATGAATGTAAACGCCAGGGAAAGGGAATTACTACTTAATAATATAGATGAATATATCCAAAAGGATAGTTTATCTATCGTATTAGTCAGAAACGTTGTTTTAAGCGTCGTTTTTTCGTTAACGATACTGTTTCCGAAAATTTATATAGCGTCGCATATCTATTTGCAATCGGTTAAAATCGATAAATTACTAAACGAATATTATTCGCTAAAAGCGGAAAATTCCATATTGTTGTCTAAAATAGAGAAGATTAAATTCAAAAACAGATTGGAAAAACTAACTTTCTGACTTTAACTGCATATTAATCATATTTTGCTACAATTCTCTAAAAAAGAGGGTGAATGAAAAAGTTTATAGAATTTTTTATTAAAAACGCGATTTTTACCCATGTTTTATTTTTAATTGTGATAATTTCGGCAATACTGGCATACAAAAACGTGGCAAAAGAACTTTTTCCTCCGGCTACGCTTGATAAAATATTAATCGAAGGCGGCTATCCGGGAGCCAGCCCTTCTACGCTTGACAAAATGGCGGTATCTCAAATAGAAGACGATTTAAAATCCTTCCAGGAGGTCTCATCTGTTGAGAGTATTATTAGAAACGGAAGTTTCACCATTACCGTCAATTTAAAACCCAATTCCGATAAATTGGAGCTTTTAAGCGAATTCAAAACCATCACTTCCAATCTAAAAAAAGATTTACCAAGTGACATGAACGAGCCAACCGTTACAATCGCCAAAAAAGCGTTTCCTTTGATGTTTATATCCGTGGCAAGTAAAACGTTAAATAAAGACGAGCTTTTAAAACATGCCGATAATATCAAAAAAATCCTCTCCCGCATAAAAGCGCTAAGTCAAGTGGATATAAGAGGCGATAGCGATAAAAACATCTATTTTGAATTGGATTCCGATAAAATAGACGCGCTTGGAATAAATAAATCTCAATTGATTTCCGTGTTGTCTCAGGTTTCAACTATATTTCCGGTGGGAAAAATTGAAGGTAAAAAACACTATTTTATTTCTATGAAATCCCAAAACGTCGAAGATTTCAAAAACATGATAATAGAAGTTAACGGCGTTAAGGTTAGATTAAAAGATATAGCCGTAATTAAAAAAGAATACGCCACTCCTACGCAAATAGGTAAATATAACGGTATTCCTAACATTACCATCGACGTTAGAAAGGGTGAGAGTGGAGATGCGATTGCCATTAGTAAAAAAATTAGAAAGATTTTAAAAGAGTATCATAAAAAACACCCGGAAGTGGTTTTTGGGATTTCAACCGATACGAGCAAATGGGTTAGAAACAGGTTTAATACCGTTGTTAGCAATATAATTTTCGGGCTTATTTTGGTCTTTTTTATTATGTGGATATTTTTAAATTGGCGTATCTCTTTGGTGGTGACGCTCGGGTTGCCTACCTCTTTTGCCATTGCGATAATCGCTCTTGATTATTATAATTTTTCTTTAAACTTGCTTTCGATGCTTGGAGCGTTGATAGCGCTTGGTATGATAGTTGACGAAGCGATAGTGGTGGGTGAGAATATATATCGTCACATGCAAATGGGCAAAAACAAAACCCAAGCCGCAATCGACGGGACGACGGAAGTGTTTTATCCGGTATTGGCGGCGGCAAGCACCACGGTTTTGGCATTTGTGCCGATGTTGCTTATAAAAGGCGAAATAGGCGTTTTTATTAAAATTTTACCGGTTATGATTACTATACTTATATTAAGTTCGCTTTTTGAAGCGTTTGTGTTTTTACCTTTGCACTCCAAAGAAATCCTAAAAGTCGAAAAATCCAAAAAAGACGAATTTTGGAAAAAGTTTTCTTTAATTTACAAAAAAATGCTTCTAGGTGTGTTTAAATTTAGGTATTTAGCACTTTTTTTCTTTTTGATAATTGTGCCTTTTTTGATTGTAATTGGTATGAAACACTCCAAGTTCCAGCTTTTTCCGGATTTTGACGCAAGTCAAATATACGTAAACGGAAAATTCGATTCCAACTATACTATTACCCAAACTTCAAAAGCTATTAAAAAAATAGAAAAAGATTTGCTTAAATACGTAGGCAAAGACGTAGAAGGCTTTACCACGGTTGTGGGTATGCAGATGAATAACAAAGGCGAAGCGAATGTGGGGGAGAACTATTTTCATATATTTGTGGATTTAAACGACAGAAAGCCTACGGATTTTTATAACAAATACATAGCTCCTATTTTTCAACCTATCAAAGTCGAAAATCAAATCCGTATCCATTCGGCACAAGAACTCGCTAAAATATTTAAAAACGATTTTTCGCATATTAAAATAAAAGGTTTAAAAGAACTTAACGTAATAGTCCCGCAAGCGGGAGTGGTAAAAAGCGATATAGTAATTAGCATAGGCGGTAAATCTCAAGAAAAAATAATCGAAGCCATTAAATTATTAGAAGCGAAAATGGCTAAAATAAAAGGTGTATACAATATATACGACGATGCAGAACTCGGTGCCGATGAATTAAAACTCAAAGTCAATCCTTACGGGGAAAAGCTTGGATTTACGCAAATTTACGTTTATAACCAGCTTAGAGGATTTTTCGGCGAAGCGGAATTCGATAAAACGTTTGATAAAGACGGAATAGTAAAAATAATCTTAAAAGATAAAAACAAAGACAAATTCGAAACGTTAAAAAATTTTAGGATAAATGTCCCAAATACCAACGATTACGTCAGACTTAGCGAGGTTTGTGATTTTATTATTAAAAAGTCGTTTAAAAAAATTCATAAATACGACGGTATCGCCGCAAAAACGGTTTATGCTACGTTAAACAAGAAAATAATCACAACTGCGGATTTTTATCAAAAGCTCAATCCTTTGTTAAACAAACTAAAAAAAGAGGGATATACTGTTTTAATAGGCGGGGCGGCTAAAACGAGCAAGGAGTTTATGAAAGATTTAAAAGAGGCAATGGTTGTGGCGGTGTTGCTTATATTTTTGATTTTGGTGCTTATGTTTAATTCCGCGGTGTTGCCGTTTGTAATTATCTCCGTAATACCGTTGTCGTTTTTAGGCGTTATTATAGGAAACGATGTTATGCATATGAATATGACGATGCTTGGTATGATAGGAGTTGTCGGTTTGGCGGGTGTCGTGGTTAACGACGGTATTGTAATGGTCGATTTTATAAAAAGAGCGAAAAATTTAGAAGAGATTTTGGAATTCGCTTCTCATAGATTAAGACCTATTTTGCTAACTTCCATTACGACGTTTTTCGGGTTGTTGACGCTGATGTTTTTCCCGAGCGGTCAGTCCGCGATACTTCAGCCTTTAGCGATAGCGTTGGGATTCGGACTTGCATGGGGGACTTTGCTTAATCTGTTTTATTTGCCGGTGTTTTATTTCTTTTTGAGACGCAAAAAATTAAAAAGCGAATACGAAAGTTTTTGCTACGGGATATTTAAAAAGTTAGCGGGCATGATGTTGAAAAAAGGGAAAGATTGGTAGTTTTTTTTAAGACGTTCGGGTGTAGAAGCAATATATATGACACGGAGATTATGAAATCTCAATTCGATAAAATCGCAACAAACGAGAATGAAGCCGATTTGATTATAATCAATTCGTGCACCGTTACCGATTTTGCGGATAGGGATTTGAGAAAGTATATAAATTCCATTCGAAATAAAAAGATAATATTGACCGGTTGTGCGGCTTATACGCAGGGAAAAGAGTTTTTTGAATCCGGCAGGGTTAAAGCGGTGTTGGGACATAAATATAAAGAACAAATAAAGGATTTTTTGAATTTTGAGGGTGTAAAGCTTGGTGATTTTGATTTTAAAAAGAGCAAAATTTTACATAATTTTTCAAAAACGAAAGCTTTTATAAAAATTCAAGAGGGTTGCGATTTTGAGTGTGCTTATTGTATTATTCCGCAGGTGAGGGGATATGCAAGGAGCATGGACGAAGAGGTGATATTAAAAGAGATTAAAACATTGGCTCAAAACGGTATTAGCGAGTTTGTTTTAACTGGTATCAATATGGGAAGTTATGGAAAAGACACTTCCACATCACTTAGCGAGCTAATTAAAAAGATTTCCGATATAAGAGGCGTTAAAAGAATAAGACTCGGTAGTTTAGAGCCTTCTCAAGTAAACGACGAACTAATTACACTTACCCAAAACGGGATTTTGGAAAAACATTTGCATATAGCGCTTCAACATACGAGCGATAAGATGTTAAGGATAATGAAAAGAAGAAATAGAGTAAAACCAACACTTGAATTGTTTGAAAAAATAGCACAACAAGAAATAGCGTTGGGGACCGATTTTATCGTGGGTCACCCCGGAGAGAGTGAAGAAATTTGGCATGAAGCGCTTGAAAATTTTAAGAAATTTCCTTTAACGCATATACATGTTTTTAGATTTACCAAACGCGAAGGGACGAGGTCCGCTTTGTTAAAAAACGACCTTAGGGGAGACGTAGTTAAAAAAAGAGCCAAAACGTTAGATGAAATAGTTAAAAAAAATAATTATAATTTCAGAATGAAAAAACAAAAGCTGATAATCCACGTAGAACATTACAAAAACGGTTATTATGTGGGATACGACCAATTTTATAACAAAATGCTTATAACAAGCGACGAAAATATAAAAGATTCGTGGATAAAAATAGATAATTACGATGTAAAGGAAGTAAATTATGCAAAAATCTAAAAAAAACGGATTTCTTTTAATAGGAATTGCGGTAATTATTGCGATTTTGTTGTTAATAGGAGGAGGAAAAGATTCTCCGATAGATATAAAAGCGCTGGTTAACGAAATAATCGCGCTTTTGATTATTGTGGGTTTTTTCGTGCTATTGATAGTTTTGTTACGAAAAAGCGCACCGACTTCTCCACAGCCCCAACAAGTCCAAGTCCAAATGGATACCGGTATTGAGAAGGATTTTGTAATTAAGCCCACCACTTCCGACGTAACGTTTGAGGACGTTGCCGGAATTAGTGAAGTAAAAGAGGAGTTGGTTGAGATTGTGGATTTTTTGAAAAACCCTCAAAAGTATAAAATGTTCGGTATTGATTTGCCAAAAGGCGTATTGTTGGTAGGACCTCCGGGCGTCGGTAAAACACTGATAGCAAAAGCCTTAGCGGGTGAAGCTGGTGTGCCGTTTTTTTATCAAAGCGGAAGCAGTTTCGTGCAAATGTATGTGGGAGTTGGCGCCAAAAGAGTTAGGGATTTGTTTAATAAAGCCAAAAAAACTGCTCCGTCGATTATATTTATCGACGAAATAGACGCAATAGGTAAATCAAGAGGCACATTAAGAAACGACGAAAGGGAAGCGACCCTAAACCAACTGCTAACAGAAATGGACGGCTTTGAAGGTAGTAGCGGCGTTATCGTAATAGGAGCAACGAATAAAGTTGAACTGTTAGACGAGGCACTTTTAAGACCCGGGAGATTTGATAGGAGGATTTATGTCGAACTCCCAGGATTAAAGGATAGAATGGAAATATTAAAGGTGCACTTGAAAAACAAACCTTTTAAGGGTAATTTGGAAAATATAGCCAAAATGACGGTGGGATTTAGCGGTGCGGCGCTTGCAAGTTTGGTTAACGAAGCGTCGATTCACGCGCTTAAAAAAGGTAAAAACGTTGTTGAGGAAGATGATTTTTACGCCGTAAAAGACAAAGTGTTAGTCGGCAAGAAACGTTTGCAAACCTATAATCCGAAAGAAAAAGAAATACTAAGTTATTATCAAGCCGTAAAAGCCGTAATTGCGGAATGGCTTAGTGTGGATTTCGAACGAATATCTCTTGTAAAAGACGATTTTAAAGAAGAGGATAAAGAGATAGTTTCAAAAACCGAAATGATGAATAAAATTCAGGTTTATTTAGCGGGAAGAGTCGGTGTTGAAGAGAAATTTAACGAAAAATACTCAAACGCACATCTTGATTTAAAAAAAGCCAGAGCTTTAGCTCTTAAAATGATTGAAGATTACGCAATGGGGGAGAGTTTGGTCCCGGATAACAGCGAAATCGGTAAAATATTGCAAAACGCCATGGAAGAGGTCAAAATGTTATACAATTCCAATATCGCTTTGATACAAAAGGCTTATGAGTTGATGTTGAAAAACGAAGTAATTCACAAAGAAGATTTTGAAACATTGAAAAATGAAGTATTTTAGCGGTTTTTGTTTGAAAGAAGAAAAAGAACTTTTTAAAGATTTTTTAGAAGAAAAAGAATTTGTCGTCGCCGGTTTTAGTTACGGGGCTCAAAAGGCTCTTGATTACGTTCTTGATTGTAAAACGAGAGTCGATAAACTTCAGCTTATATCTCCCGCTTTTTTTACTTATCCGGAGAGAATAATAAAGATGAATTTAGAATTTTTTGAGAGAGATAAAGAGAAATATCTACAAAATTTCTTTAAAAAGTGTGGATTTTTTAATGAAAAATATATAGGAGATTGCGAAATCGGGGATTTAAAAGCGCTTTTTAGTTATGATTGGAAAAAAATTGAAAAATTAAAAAACGTTAAACTCGAAGTTTTTTTGGGTGAAGAAGATAAAATTATTTCGATAAAATCTGCAAGAGAGTTTTTTAAAACCTACGGACATGTCTATTTAATAAAAAAAGCAAATCATTTCTTAAGGAGTTAATTTGGAAGAGTCGAGTCATATATTTAAAGAGTATTGGGACCTTTTTGCGGGATTTATAGCTTTGCCGCTGGCGGTAATTTTTCATTTACAGCATTTAAGCGTATTGGCTACGATTTTTGCCGCGGTCGGAATAGGCGCCTTGGCGGTGAGTATTAGTGAGATTGCGGAAATTTTAGCCGAGAGATTCGGAGAGCCTTTTGGTAGCTTGATTTTGACGTTTAGCGCCGTTTTGGTGGAAATATTGATTTTGTTTATGGTGGTTTTGGAAGCCAAAACGCACCCGGAAGTCGTAGAAACGGTCAAAAACGGTATTATTGCCACTGTAATAGTCGATTTGAATGCTCTGTTGGGAATTGCGGTATTTGTCGGAGGCTTAAATTTTAAAGAACAAGTCCACAACGAAGACACCTCCGCAAGTTATACGACCGTTTTATTCGTAGCAGCGGCTATGCTTTTGGTGCCTACGACAATCTCTATACATTCCGATGCGAAATCTTTATTTAATGCGAGTTTGATTATTGCCGGACTGTTGGCGATATATTATTTTTTCATTTTCAGATTCCAAACCGATACACACGTCCATTTTTTTAAATTTACAAAAAGAAGCCGCGTAAAGAAATATAAAAAAGACGAGGAAGAAGATTATTATTTTGATAAAAAATCAAATCTTTTTAATATTTTATTTTTGGTCTTTTTGCTCGTTATGATAGGTGTTTTATCGGAAATATTTGCAAATGACGGGGTTGGCGTGTTTAAAAATTTTGGATTAACTCCGGGGTTTGTAGGGATTTTGATAGCATTCGTGACGGTAGCGCCGGAACTTTTTACCGCCATTAGAGCCGCTAAAAACGACGAAATGCAAAGGGTTGTGAATATTGCTATGGGAGCGAGCACCGTTAGTATACTTTTAACGGTCCCGTCGTTAATATTTCTCTCTTTACTTGTAGGCGTAGATTTGACGCTTGATTTTACACCGTTGCAAGTTGGGGCTTTGATTTTAACCATACTGCTTGTTTGGAAAACCACAGAAGACGGAGAGACCAATTATTTGGAAGGTTTGTCGCATTTGATGTTGTTTTTAAGTTATGCCGTTATAGCAATTTTTTATTAAAATATGTTAAAATCAAATCGTAAAAAATTCAAAGGAGAGTTAATGGATAGAAGAAAATTCCTAAAAGCGGCGACAGTAGCAGGTGTAGCCGGGACGGCGATGCTTGTTAGCGGGTGTAGTAATAACGAAGAAAAAAAAGAAGTTAAAAACGTAAACGTAAATAAAAATAAAACCGAAACGTTAAAAATATGTCTTTCATGGCCTAAAACATTGCCTATTATGGGTACGAATATGTTATGGTTTGCCGATAAAGTTAAAGAATTAAGTGGCGGTAGTTTAAAAATCAAAATATTCGGTGCAAACGAACTTGTCCCGGCATTAGGCGTGTTTGACGCGTGTAGCAAAGGGCAAATTGACGGGTTCCATTCAGGTCCTTATTATTGGAAAGGTAAAAATATCGCTTTTGCTCTATTTAGTTCTTTTCCTTTTGGTATGAACGCAAACGAACTTGATTCTTGGTTTGATTTTGCAGGCGGTATGGATATGTGGAGAGATTTATACGCTCCTTATAATTTATTGCCGTTCAAAGGCGGAAATACCGGAAATCAAATGGGAGGTTGGTTTAGAAAACCTATTAAGTCTCTTGCCGATATGAAGGGACTAAAAATGAGAATTCCGGGACTTGGCGGTGAAGTAATGGCGGAACTTGGCGTAAAACCGGTAAATATTCCGGGAGGAGAAATATATACGGCGCTTGAGAGAGGCGTAATCGATGCAACCGAATGGGTAGGACCGAGTCTTGATATCAAAATGGGCTTTTATAAAGTTGCAAAATATTACTACTCAGGCTGGCACGAACCGGGAAGTATCTTAGAATTGACGTTTAACAAAAAAAGATACGAATCGTTACCTAAAGAGCATCAAGCCATATTGCAAGCCGCAACTACTATGCTTCACAGTAAAATATTTACCGAATTCGAGTATGAAAACGCAATTCAGCTTAAAAACATCTTGGAAGGAAAATACGGAGTTCATCTTGGAGTATTCCCTAACGACGTTAACGAAGCGGCTAAAAAAGCCACAATCAAAATCCTCAATAAATACGCAAGCCAATCAAAAGATTTCGCAAAAGTTTACGATAATATCAAAGCATATTTTCCGGTTGTTAGAAAATGGACCGATACTCTTCCTAAATGGTATCTCGATATTAGAGACGAAGGCACAATCGTCGATTAAGAGGTCTCCTCTTAATCATTATTTGATTAATCTAAACAAACCGGCGCACCGCTTCACTACATAACGCAAATCCAAACGCTCCGGTAACACCTACAAAACTTCCCATATCACAAGCAATCGGTTTTTCAATCGAATAAACGGCTTTAAAATCACCTTTGAAATGTGCTTTTTTGAGTCTGTCGCGCACTTTTTTGGCAAACGGGTCGTTTTGTGTTTTCCAGATACTATCTATTCTAATTTTAGTCGGGTCTACTCTTTTTGCCGCACCCATTGACGAGATTATTTTCGGATATGCTTCTAAAATAAGTGCGATTTTGGCGTTTAGGTCGTCTATCGCGTCTATTACGATATCATATTTTTCTAAGTTTAACATATGAAGATTTTGAGGCGTTATTTTTAAATTCACGCCATTAATCCCGGGATATTTTCTTAAAAGCACATCAACTTTTTTTTCTCCTAAACATTCGCTACCTATTTGTCTGTTTTGATTTGTTATCTCAAACGTATCGTAATCTACTATCGTTATGTTTTTAACTCCGCTTTTATATAAACATTCAAGCGCATATCCGCCAACCCCTCCCACGCCGCAGATGAGAATTTTGAGGTTTTGAAGAGCGTTAAAATCGCTAAACAGTTTTTTGCATCTATCTAAGTGCATGCAGAGCCTTTGGGAGTTTTAAGACATTTTCGTATTTAGGGTCGAATGCATATCCGTAATCGTATAAATCGTCAATGGTTTGCAAAGTGTATTTGGTGTCGAATATCACTCCTATAAAACTACCGATATCCCACGCACCGTATGTGAAGATGTAATCTATAACCTTTGTTTTGTTTTTGCGCTGTAATATGTCGTTTCTGATGAATTTACCTTTGTTTATATTGTTAAATATCAAATCGTCAATCGGATATATTTCGCTGATTTCCGGGATAATTATATGCACCGCATAATAATCTCCTATGTTGTATAGTTTTACGTATTCGTTTTTCGTAAAGACGTCTAAATTTTTAAAATCCCAATTTTTGGCGTTAAAATAAGGTTTTTTTAAAAAATTGGTATGAACGTCGCCGCTTAAATCGGTAAAATGTTTAATGAGGTTAAAGCTCTCTTTTACGCTGTGGTCATTTATTATTTTACCTCTTTTTTTAAGTGATGTTTGATATAGCTCCAAGTATGCTTTGTGTATTGCTATTTCTCTATCCAAATCGCACCCAAAAGACAAGATGATTTCGTCGTTTTGTATAAAACTAACAGCCATTACGGGGTATTTACCATCAAGCGTAGCGTCGTATACTTGGATATGTTCGTTGTTTAAAGGGTGTGAAATTTTAGGTAGGGGTAGGGTGTATTTGATTACTTCGAATTTTACAAATCGTTCGATGATTTCGGTTTTGGCGTTATAATAGGCTTGTTTTAAGTCGTAATGAAACGCCATACCGTTGCTCGCGTATACGTTTTGGACTAAATTAATTGGAAAATAGACGATTTCTCCGTTTCTTGGGTTTGTAAAGGGTATGGAGAGTATATCAAAAACGTCGCTGTTGAAGTCAAAAAGCTCTTCATCTTCCAATTCTTCGATTTTGTAAAAATCTCTGAGTTTTGTGTTTAAAAACTCTTTGGTAACGATTGCGTCAGGATATAATCCGTTTATGTAATACTCTTCTAAAAAATTTCTTGTGAGAATTCTTTCGCACATTTCACCGTATGCGCTTGTCAGCGCCAAGTCTAAACTTTCCCCTTTACCGAAACTTGTAAAGGGTAAATTAGTGCTTTTTAGCGTTACATTGTATACATCTTTTATCGTTTCGTATGAAAAGGTGCACTCAACACCAAGTTTTTTTAACAGTTCTCTCATAATACTATATTTTCCATCTCTTTTAAGGCTTCAAAGCCCGTTATGTTGAGTTTTATAGGGGTGATGGATACGTAACCGTTTTTGATTGCTTCAAAGTCGCTCCCTTTTTCTTCTTTAAACGCTAAAGGGTGGAGTCCTATCCAGTAATACTCTTCTCCTCTTGGGTTTTTGTGTTTATGGGCGTCGTTGCCGTAAAGTCTGTATCCGAGTTTTGTAAATTTATACCCTTTAATCTCTTTGGTATTGGGTATGTTTACGTTTAGGATATGTCTGTGGGGAATGTTTATTTTGCCTTCAATAACGGCTTTTATAATTTTACGAGCCGCTGTTGTTGCTTGTTGCCAATTTATCTTCATTGAAGGATTGTCAAAGTTTCTAATTAATTGAGAAAAGGCGATGGAATCTATCCCGTGCAAAGCTCCTTCCATCGCTCCTCCGGCGGTGCCGGAATAGGTAACGTCTTCTCCCAAATTGGCTCCGTGATTAATACCGCTAAGGACTAAGTTGGGTTTTTTCCCTTCAAAAAATTCTTCAAACGAAAGATATACGCAATCACTCGGCGTCCCGTCGTCTAATTTATAAAAATTTTTTTCTATTTTTATAAACCTTAGGGGTTTGGTGATGGTTAAAGAGTGGCTACATGCGCTTTTTGGAAACGCCGGTGCGGCTACGTAAACCTCTCCTAAATCTTTTGCCGCCTCTATTAACGCCCTAAGACCTTTTGCCTCGAACGAGTCGTCGTTTGTTATTAAAATTTTTGGCATAATTCTCCTTAAAAAGGTTGTAGATGTATTCTAAATTTTTACGTCCAGATATTTCTTTTAAAATTCTATCAAATTACCCGTTTTATTCCGCCGATATTCAAAAGGATTTTGAAAAATTTATATCCGAGCTAAAAAACTACGACGTAGGTGTGTGGGTTGAAGATAAAAACAAAACACTTAAATTAAACACTAACAACGTAAAAGTGTTTAATTCATTAGGCGAGGAGCTTGATTGGGAAGATATCGTGTTAAATTATATGAAATCACTCAATACCTTTATGCGCGAACAAATCGGAGTGTGTATCGATAAATCGATTCCAAGAGTCATTGATAACGAGCTGACGTATCTGATTATTCAACGTAAAAACAAAAAGGAATTTAGCGATATATTTTTTATTGCGGTTGAGGGTGAAGTTATTTTTCCTATGATAAATAAACACTACGACGTAAATTTGGCTCTGATAAAACTTGCCGAATGGAAGAATCGTGCTAAAATAAAAAATTTGATAAAATTTCACAATTCAATATAAAGGGGTTTATATGGCAAAACTTGTTTTAGTCAGACACGGAAAAAGCGAATGGAATAAACAAAATAGATTCACAGGCTGGGTAGATGTGGATTTGGCACCGGAAGGTATAGAAGAGGCAAGAAAAGCAGGTCTTAAATTAAAAGAAGCCGGATTTACGTTTGATGTTGCGTTTTCGAGTTATTTAAAAAGAGCGATTAAGACCGGTATTTTAATTTTGGAAGAACTTGATTTATTATGGATAGACCATCTAAAAGATTGGAGATTCAACGAAAGGTTTTACGGAGCACTAACCGGACTTAATAAAGACGAGGTTAAGGCTGAAGTCGGGGAAGAAAAATTTCTGCTTTATAGAAGAAGTTACGACGTCCCGCCTCCGCCATTGAGCGAAGATGACGAAAGACACCCGAAATTCGACCCGAAATATAAACATTTTCCTAAAGAGTTATTACCAAGCACAGAAAGTTTAAAAGATAATCAAATAAGAGCTATGCAGGCGTTTCATGAAAAAGTAGCTCCTTTACTTGTTGAAGGTAAAGACGTTTTATTAACGGCTCACGGTAATACGATTAGAGGAATGGTAAAAGAGTTAGACGGAATAAGCGATGAAGATATTCCTAAATTCGAAATAGCTACCGGTGTGCCTCGTATTTACGAATTTGACGAAGCGTTGCATATTAAAAACGTCTATAATTTAGATTAAAGGGAATGTGTTTACATTCTCTTTGTATTTGCAAATATGTAACGAAGTAGAAGGAAATTAATGCTTTTAGATGAAATAAAAAAAGGAGAAAGCAAACGCCTTGAGTTTAAAGAAAAACTCCCATCAAACGAAGCAATAGCAAAGACGGTAGTTGCTTTTAGCAATACAAGCGGCGGAAAAATTGTAATAGGAGTTAATGACAAAAGGGAAATCGTAGGTATTGATGAAGATAAAGTTTTTGAATATGAAGAAAAGATAACTTCTATTATAAACGATATGTGTTATCCAACAATCCTACCCGAAATATACGCTCAAAATATAAACGGAAAAATTGTTTTGGTAGTGGAAGTATTTAGAGGCTCACTGCTTCCATATTATTTGAAAAACAAAGGAAAACTTAAAGGCACATATATAAGAATCGGCTCTACTAACAGACGTGCCGATGAAACGTTAATAGCCGAACTTCAAAGGCAGAGACTAAATAAAAGCTTTGATGAAGAAGAAAATTTTGAATATAAAATTGATGAACTAAATTTAGAAATAATCTATAATGAATTTAAACAGATTGGAAAAGTTTGCAATTATGAAAAGCTTAAAAACTTAAAACTTATAAAACAAATCAATTCAAAAGATATACCTACAAACGCACTCTTAATTACACTTGGAAAGTTTGATAACACTTCCATTAAATGCGCAAGATTTAAAGGTGTTACAAAAGAAGAGTTTATTGACAAAAAAGAGTTTAGAGAGGATTTATTTACTAACCTAAAAAACGCCATTAAATTTTTACAAAATCATTTAAACCTAAATGCAAAAGTAGAAGGCTTACAATTAAAAGAAGAACTTGAAATTCCACTCCTTGCGCTTAGAGAAGCATTAATTAATGCAATAGTCCATAGGGATTATTTAAGAAACAGCGATATTAAAGTGGCAATTTATGATGATATAGTTGAGATTACTTCACCTGGCGGATTTCCAAACGGGCTCACCATCGAAGAAGTAATGAGCGGCAGAAGCGAAGTTAGAAACAAAATAGTCGCAAATCTGTTTAGAGAACTGAAATACATCGAAACTTGGGGGAGTGGTATTGCTAAAATAAAAAAACTTTGTGAAGAGAGAGGAATTAAATTTGAAATAAATGAGAGTGGAAATTTTGTAAATGTTGTGTTTTATAGACCTCAAGTTCCGAATAGTGTCGAAAAAATACCAAATAATAGTGAATTACCAGCGAATAGTCAGCGAATTACCAGCGAAAAACCAGCGAATTTAACAAATCAAGAAGAAAAAATTTATGATTATGTAATTAAAAACAATAAAATAGATGTAAAAATTGCTGAGAAATTATTAAATGTAAAATCAGCAAGGACAAGAGAGATTCTCTCTAATATGGTAAAAAAAGGTGTATTACAAAAAATCGGTAAAACAAAAGGAAGTTATTATATATTAAAAACATCGTAACATTAAACCAGATGTTTTTCCAAAGGTATTACTATTTTTTTGCGGGTGTATACTCTTTTATGTATAGCATACTTCCAAATAATGCACTAAAAAGATTAATACTCACAAGCATATAGATAATTACGATTTGATAACTCACAGCTTTAAAAGGTGAAGCCCCGGCTAATAGCATACCGGTGGTAATTCCCGGTATTGCTACTATACCGATGGTTTGTAGCATGTTATTAACCGGTATTAATGCCGCTTTTACCGCTTGGCGTTGCATAATTTTTAGCGCATCTTCATATTTTGCGCCTATTGCGACAAACGCTTCTATTAGCTCTTTTTGTAAATTGATTTCTCTTTTTAATCTCTCAATCGTTAGGGTGTACGTATTTAGCGAATTTCCTATAATCATACCGGCTATA
>Ga0256843_1000354_pt1 | contig 39618 bp, 47 predicted proteins | sample AlvinellametaG_FD_191572 | JGI IMG/M metagenome (GOLD analysis project Ga0256843, IMG submission 191572) | Pompeii worm associated microbial communities from hydrothermal vent at the East Pacific Rise, Pacific Ocean - Alvinella | ecosystem: Host-associated > Annelida > Integument > Unclassified ...
TACAGAGTTCCCACTTTTCATACCATTGGTTTTGTACTGATTCTATCGCTTTTTGTAACCATTTTGGATCTACATTATAAACCGGCATAAGGATAGAGCAAAGTGGTTTTTGTTTCCAGAGTTGCATTGTTGCATCTATTTGTGCTGTTTTATGTGGAGTATTATAGATGTATGTCGTTGGTTTTGGTGGAAATAGTTTGTCAAATTCTATGCTTTCTGCAAGTGGATCAATTTCATCTTGTTTACCTGGTATAAATTTTGAGAGAAATCGTTTTAAACGGTTCTTAATACGTAAAGAATCTATCTGACGGTCTCGAAGCTCGACCACTTTTTGTGCATAGATAAGTTCTTTACCGGTATTGTGAAGTTTATCATGGACTTCTCGTAATTGTCCATGAAGGTGTTCTTGAATACGTTTGCTTTCATCTACTAATGCTTTTACATGGTTTTGTAACTGACCTATATGCTCTTCTTTTATTTTGATATGTTCTTGTATCGGTGTATTGACTTTAAGATAGTTGTTCTTATAAAAGTAGAAACCATCTTTCATAACAACGTTATCTATAAAGTGTCTATCCATCGCCTCAAAAGTTTTTGCATTTGGTATAGTATCACCAAGTACAATATTATATGTTTGTTCATAAAGCCTTTTTGTTCTGTAAAGTACGAAGTCTAAAGGTAAACTGACTGGAAAGGTCCACTCATAATCTATAATATATATATTTTTATTTGATTCTATTAGATTGGAAAATATCAAATCAAGATTTGTAACATCACAAAATGACTCAAGTCCATTAAAAACTGTATAGTCTTGTTCGCCAAAAAGCTCTTTCATTAGGGGTGTTGCCATTGTATCAGCTTCAAAAGGGGTTGTTTTGAATGCTGTTCGTATCATTGAAGTATATTGTTGCCAAAAACCTTGAATATCACCGTTTTGAGAGATCTCTTGTTGAAGTTTCTTTTCGAAACTTTCCCCTTCTATGAATGGAAAAATGACTTTTACATCAGTTTGTTCAATAATATTTACTGGAGTAAGCTGCTGAGAGAGGATTTGTTGTGATAATTGATCCTCAGCATCTTGAATACGTTTAATATGTTCCTTTGCATCTTCATTTAATGCTTCTTTTGCAACAAATTGTTGTGAATTTTGTTTAAAAATAACTGTTTTTAGAGCAAACTTTGGATTTCTTTCACTGTTGAATTTTACATAAGATACTTTCATTTATACTCCACATACAACAAAAAATGAATTGGCAAAGAATGGAAACTGTGCATTTTCTATGATTCCCTCAAATGCTTTTGCTTCATCAAATAAAGTATATCTATCGTAGTCAAAGTTATACGCATTGAGCAATTGCGTTTTTGATTGGGGTAGCCTTTCATCAGAAAATATTTCTAGAGGCATTTTATAATCTGGATGAGGATAATAGAACTCTTTGACATGTAAACCACTTTTTTCTATGAGCCCTTCAAGCTCTTTCTTCCCAAAAGTTCGTATTCCATGATCTTTTTGGTACCCTTCTATACCATCAAAAAATTGTGCAGTGTGATCTTCTCTTGCACCAGCAAAATATTTCATACCATAACGATTTTCGATTGCAATTAAGAGTTCTCCATCTGCTTTAAGATATTGTTTGATATTTTTTAAAAAATCTTCATATGGATTTTGTGTTTTAGTGAACATACCTGCATATTCTAAAACACCATTGAGTATGATGTAATTGTAGCTGTTCTTTTGAAGAGGAATATCATTAAGGTTACCTACATAAATGGTAAGGTTATCGTTGTACTTATGGCGTTCGTATAAAATCGAAGCACGACGTTTTGAAAGTTCTACAGTAGTGACTTTATCTAAACTACGACAAAGTGCACCAGTGATCGCACCACAACCTCCACCAATTTCTAAACAATTTGAAGAAGCTTTAAAAGGGTACCAATTAATGATGTTTTCTCGTATGGGAGAAAGATGGTATAAGATAGGCCATCTATCATCTTTTTGTAAAATTTTTTCGTATGACTTATGTGTTTTAACGATTTCTAATAGTTCATCTTCTATATCACCATCACTATAGTGATCTATACCTGTATGATAATCCAATATCAATTTTGCACCCATCCAAACTCCAACTTTTTACTATTTAAAGATAACAATAATCCAATAAACATTATACTTTTTCCCCCCTTAAAACATAGTTAATGGTATTGGGTCGTTCTACTTTAATTGGTATCTAATTTCTTTTAAGATAAAATTTTAGAGATACTTCAATTAAAATTTAAATAATTATGCACACTTGATATATCTGAAGTGTGAAAAAGGGAAGCAGATGAAATTTTTAGTAACAGGTGGTGCCGGATTTATAGGTTCTGCAGTTATACGACATTTAATAAATGATACTGAACATGAAGTGGTAAATGTTGACAAGTTAACATATGCTGGAAACTTGCAATCATTGAAAGAAGTAAGTGATTCTCCACGATATAGTTTTGAAAAAGTGGATATTTGTGATGCAGATGCAGTGAAAAAAGTATATGAAAAACATCAACCAGATATTGTTATGCATCTTGCGGCAGAATCTCATGTAGATCGTTCTATTGATGGTCCTGGAGAATTTATCCATACAAATATCATTGGAACATATACACTTCTTGATGCAGCAAGGAATTATTATAAAACTTTAGATGAAGAGAAGAAAAAAAGATTTCGTTTTCATCATATCTCAACAGATGAAGTGTATGGTGATCTAGAAGGTACAGATGATCTGTTTACTGAAACTACTTGTTATGCTCCCTCTTCACCCTATTCTGCTTCGAAAGCAGGATCAGATCATTTAGTACGTGCATGGAATAGAACGTATGGGCTTCCAGCAGTAGTGACAAACTGTTCGAATAATTATGGGCCATATCATTTTCCTGAGAAGCTGATCCCATTGGTGATCCTAAATGCGCTTGATGGAAAACCATTGCCGATATATGGAGATGGAAAACAGATCCGTGATTGGTTGTATGTTGAAGATCATGCAAGAGCTCTGGTACTTGTTGCAACAACTGGGGAAAATGGAGAAACATACAATATTGGTGGACATAATGAAAAACAAAATATTGAAGTAGTTAAAACAATTTGTGAGATACTTGATAAAAAAGTACCAAGAAAAGAAGGTTCATATGCAGATCTTATTACATTTGTTAAAGATCGACCAGGACATGATCACCGTTATGCTATTGATGCTTCAAAAATAGAAAGAGAACTTGGATGGAAGCCACAAGAAACATTTGAAACAGGACTCGAAAAAACAGTTCAATGGTATTTGGATAATGAGTGGTGGTGGAAGGCAGTACTTGATGGCAGTTATCAAAGAGAGCGACTTGGGACAAATTTATAAGGGGTGATGATGAAAGGAATTATATTAGCAGGTGGAAGTGGAACAAGGCTTTATCCGATTACTAAGGGTGTGAGTAAGCAGCTTGTTCCTATTTATGATAAGCCTATGATCTATTATCCACTTTCTGTGTTGATGTTAGCTGGAATAAAAGAGGTACTTATCATTTCTACTCCGACAGATCTTCCACGGTTTGAACAGCTTTTAGGTGATGGAAGTGATATAGGAATGAGCTTTAGTTATGTCGTTCAACCTAGTCCAGATGGACTTGCTCAAGCATTTTTACTTGGGGAAGAGTTTTTAAATGGTGAACCAGGTTGTTTAGTACTTGGAGATAATATTTTTTATGGGCATGGATTAACTCAAATGCTTGCTCAAAGTGTGAGAAATGCCAAAGAAGAAAATAAAGCAACTGTCTTTGGATACTATGTAAAAGACCCTGAACGTTATGGAGTTGCGGAATTTGATAAAGAGGGAAATGTGATCTCTTTAGAAGAAAAGCCAGAAAATCCAAAAAGTAATTATGCTGTTGTAGGTCTTTATTTTTACCCTGGAGATGTTGCTCAAAAAGCAAAAGAGGTGAAACCAAGTGACAGAGGTGAACTAGAGATAACTACACTGAATCAGATGTACCTTGAAGAAGGTAGACTTAAAGTTGAACTTATGGGACGTGGTTTTGCATGGCTTGATACTGGAACTCATGAAAGTTTATTAGAAGCTTCTAACTTTATTCAAACCATAGAGAACCGTCAAGGACTCAAAGTAGCATGTATCGAAGAGATTGCTTTTGAGATGGGTTATATTACAAAAGAACAACTTTTAGAACTTGCCCAACCTTTGAAAAAAAATCAATATGGTCAATATCTGATCAAAAGAGCGCAAGAGGAACATAGATGAATTTTATAAGAACTGATATTGAAGATGTTATTATTATCGAGCCAAAGGTGTTTGCTGATGAGAGAGGCTATTTTATGGAGTCTTTTCGTCAGGATAAACTAGAGGATTTTTTAGGATTTAAAGTTGATTTTTGTCAAGATAATGAATCAAAAAGTTCTAAAGGTGTTTTAAGAGGATTACATTATCAACTTCCTCCATTTGCTCAGACAAAGCTTGTTCGTGTTATAAAAGGGCGTGTTTTAGATGTTGCAGTAGATATACGAAAAGGAAGTCCTACATTTGGCAAATATGTTGCGGTTGAGCTTAGTGAGGAAAATAAAAGACAACTTTTTGTTCCTCGTGGATTTGCTCATGGATTTGTTGTTTTGGAAGATGAAACTGTTTTTGCATATAAAGTAGATAGCTACTACTCTCCTGAGTGTGACAGAGGTATCGCTTTTGATGATCCTGATATCGCTATAGAATGGCCATTTAACAAAGATGAACTCAATCTTTCTCCAAAAGATACAAAACAACCATCTTTAAAAGAAGCAGATGTGTTTGAATATGGAGTAAACCTTTATGAATAATATCTTAGTCACTGGAGCAAATGGACAAGTTGGAAGTGAAGTTAAGAAGCTTGTTGATTCTGGTGCTTTTTCATTTGAGGATACTCGTTTTTTCTTTACGACTAAAGAGGAACTTGATATCGCTGATTTTGAGCAGGTAAAAGCATTTATAGAAAAGAATGATATCAATACTATTGTAAACTGTGCAGCATATACTCTTGTTGATCATGCTGAAAAAGATAAAGAACAAGCTTATGCAGTAAATCATAGAGGTGTGGAAAATTTAGCTCAAATTGCAAAAGAAAAAGATATTTGGTTGCTTCATATCTCTACAGACTATGTTTTTAGTGGAGAACATCATTCTCCTATTAATGAAAATGAAAAAACATCTCCTCAAGGAGTTTATGCTCATTCAAAACTTGCTGGTGAAGAATCTATTAAAAAACTTTCTCCAAAACACGCACTTATAATACGTACTTCTTGGGTATATAGTACTGAAGGAAGCAACTTTGTTAAAACAATGAGACGACTAGGTGCTCAAAAGGAAAAAATCAGTGTGGTATGTGATCAAATAGGAACACCAACCTATGCAAAGGATATAGCATCTTTATTATTAACTATTATTAAAAAAGGGAAAGAAAGTACACCTAGTGAACCAACAATTTACCATTATAGCAGTGAAGGGAATTGTTCTTGGTATGATTTTGCTCAGGCAATTTTTGAATTTTCTGGTATTACATGTAAAGTTGATCCTATTCCTACAGAAGCATATCCAACACCTGCAAAAAGACCAGCATATAGTGTTTTGGATAAGTCAAAGATTAAAAAACATTTTGGTATAGAAATTCCTTACTGGAGAGACTCTTTAAAAGAATGTATAAATAAGATAGATCAAAAAGAGGGTAAAGTTTATTCTATAGGTGTTATAGGATCAGGTTTTATCGCTAGTGGACTTACGAAGCTTTTATTGCAACACCCTAATTATAAGGTAAGTGGTGTTTTAACACGAAGCGATCTTTCAAAAAGAAATGACTTTTGTGCACCAGAGCTTTTAACAAATGATATCGCTATGCTTATAGCTACTTCTGATTTGATTGTAGAATGTAGTGGTGATGCGATATATGCTACAGAGAATATAGAGAAAGTTTTAGAAGCAAAACTTCCTGTTGTAACAATGAATTCAGAATTTCATATAACGACAGGATCATATTTTGTAGATAAGGGACTTGTAACAGAAGCTGAAGGGGATCAGCCAGGAGTATTGGCAATCCTTCATGAAGAAGCATTATCAATGGGGTTTAAACCAGTTCTTTATGCTAATATCAAAGGGTTCTTAAATGAAAATCCACCTCGTGAAGAGATGGAATACTGGGGAGGGAAGTCAAATCTTAGTTTAGAGATGGTTACTTCTTTTACAGATGGAACAAAAGTTCAGATAGAACAGGTTCTTGTAGCCAATGGTTTAGGTGCAAACCTTATCCAAGAAGGTCTTGTTAAACTTCCAAGTGATGATATGCTTGAAGGGGGAACAAAACTTGTAGAGATGGCGAAGGAAAAGGGTATAGAGCTTCCTGTAAGTGATTATGTCCTTTCTCCAAAACTTCCAGCAGGAGTATTTTTACTTGTAGAACATCAAGAAGATCAAAAACCAGCTATTAAATATTATAAACTTGGTGATGGTCCATATTATGTATTAGAAAGAACATACCATTTATGTCATTTAGAGATCGTTAAAACGATCCATAGAGTACTTCATGGTGGTGGTGTTTTACTTGATAATAGTGCAAAACCAAAATACAGTGTTGCTGCGATTACAAAAAAAGATCTTAAAGTTGGTGAAGTAATTGAAAAAGGGATAGGAAGTTTTGAAGTAAGAGGATCCTCAGTAGAGATAGCAAAACATCCAAATCTTGTTCCTATAGGACTTTTAGTTGGTGCTAAACTCAAATGTGATAAGAAAGAAGGCGAGTATATCTCTTTTGATGATGTAGAGTTGCCGCAAAGTCGTGCTTTGGAAATCTGGCAAAATGATATTTTGAGAAAAGGTTGATTGTAAAAAATGGAAAAGACCAAAGAGGAACTGTTTGAAGATGCTGTAAAGATAATGATGGAACATGTTGGGGAGGACCCTTCTCGTGAAGGGCTTTTGAAAACTCCTGCTCGTGTGCGAAAAGCATATGAGTTTATTTTTGGTGGATACAAACAAGATGCAAAAGAAATCTTAGAATCAGCTCTTTTTACCAGCAGTAATGATGAAATGGTTCTTATAAAAGATATAGAGTTTTATTCTACATGTGAACACCATTTACTTCCTATCATTGGTCGAGCTCATGTTGCCTATATCCCTGATGGAAAGGTAGTAGGACTTTCTAAAATTCCTCGTGTTGTAGATGTTTTTGCAAGACGGATGCAGATCCAAGAACAACTTACTGAACAAATAGCTGATGCAATAATGGAAACGATCAATCCAAAAGGAGTGGCAGTAGTTCTTCAAGCACGTCATATGTGTATGGAAATGAGAGGGGTTGAGAAAATCAACTCTACAACAACTTCATCTGCACTCCGAGGACTTTTTAAAAAAGATGAAAAAACACGAGCAGAGTTTTTTTCATTGATAAACTCACCTACAGGAGCAAGATATTAGCCTGTCTAAGATCTCCGAAAAACTTTCTAAAAAGAAACTCTCCATCTCTTTTGGAGAGATAACCAAGATCAATGCTACTGTTATTATTGCTACTGGATTAAAAGTAGGGATAGGAGATATGGTTCGGATTGTCTCTAATGTAACTGGTGAGGAAAGTGTCGGAATGGTAACAGAACTTGATGGAAGAAGTTTTTTTATTACTCCATTTAGTTTTGTTGAAGGGTTACAAACTGGTGATAAAGTTTATTTGGACCAAAGTGGTTTAAATATTCCAGTTGGAGAAGAACTTTTAGGACGTGTGGTTGATCCTTTTATGCGTCCTATTGATGGAAAAGGGTTATGTGTAACAACTGCAACACAGCCTATCATTAAAGCTCCGATCCAAGCGATGAAACGTGGAATGATCGATGAGGTGTTTCGTGTAGGTGTCAAAAGTATTGATGGCCTTTTAACATGTGGAAAAGGGCAAAAGCTTGGAATTTTTGCTGGAAGTGGTGTTGGAAAATCTACACTTATGGGAATGATTGTTCGAGGAAGTGAGGCACCTATTAAAGTAGTTGCACTTATTGGTGAACGTGGGCGTGAAGTACCAGAGTTTATAGAAAAAAACCTTGGAGGTGATCTGACAAATACTGTGATTGTTGTTGCAACAAGTGATGATTCGCCACTTATGAGAAAATATGGTGCTTTTAGTGCAATGAGTGTTGCAGAGTATTTTAAAGACCAAGGAAGAGATGTCCTTTTTATCATGGATTCAGTAACTCGCTTTGCAATGGCACAACGTGAGATAGGTCTAGCTCTTGGAGAACCACCAACTTCAAAAGGATATCCTCCAAGTTCACTTACTTTACTTCCTCAACTTATGGAGAGAGCCGGAAAAGAGGAGGGCAAGGGAAGTATCACCGCTTTTTTTACGGTGCTTATAGAGGGGGATGATATGAGTGATCCTATCGCCGATCAGTCTCGTTCTATTTTAGATGGACATATTGTCCTCTCAAGAGAATTAACTGATTTTGGGATCTATCCACCTGTACATGTTTTAAATTCTGCATCACGGGTGATGAATGATATCATTTCACCTGAGCATAACAAAGCGGCACGAAAGTTCCGTCGCCTTTATACACTTTTAAAAGAAAATGAGATGCTAATCCGTATAGGAGCTTATACAAAAGGAACCGATAAAGAACTTGATGAAGCTATAGCAAAAAAAGAAGCAATGGAAGCATTTTTAACACAAGATGCAACTCTCCAAAGTGATTTTGAAGAGTGTGTTTCACAACTCATAGAGCTTATGGAGATCACATACTCACAGTAACTGGGTGTCTTATGAAAAGATGACCTATGGTTTTGCCATCAATAACTTTTATTTGCATATCTGCATCAAGTGGTGGTTTATGTTCTCCAAGTACTCCTTGAAGATAAGAAAAAACAAATCCATAGTTATTTCCTAATGCAAAACGGATCTCTTTGATCTTCTTTTTATAGATATCATCTGCAAGAACATGTAAGAGACATTCATATACTATTTCGTTTTCCACAAACTGTAAATAGTAGTCTTTCATGATATTTATATTTCCTAACCATGCTGTTTTATCATTTTCGTTGAGTGATGAGTTATTGACTTTTTGTTTGAGTTCTTCTATAAGTTGTTGTGTTTTGGATTCTTTTTTCTTCAATATATCATTTATATTGTCATTGCAGTGTTTTTTTACAAGTTCTACTAACTCTTTTTCTCCAAAGCTTAGTCCTTTTAAGTGAGAAATATCAACTATACCATCTGTTGAGATACTGCAACTATCAAGTTTAACACACCCTTCGATAAATTCGAGAAGTTCTAAAACAGCATATAGAAATATATATCGATCCGGTTCACTTTTATCAAATGTGACACCATGTTGATCCACTATCGGTTTTGGTCCTACATATTGGAGTTTCATTTTGATCCTTTTTCTGTTTGTATTATTGTATCATAACTTTTAAAGCATTTTTTAGGTAAAATCAGTAAAAAATTTTCTAGGAAGAAAACGTGAGTGCAATAGCATATAAAATAGATAACGAGATTATAGATACACAAACAGCAGAGGAAAAAGGTTTAAGTGGAGAAGAGATAGAACTTGATAATTCTCCCGAGGCATTAGAAGTACTTCGTCATTCTACTGCACACCTTATGGCTCAAGCAATTAAGCGACTTTATCCGGATGCGGAGTTCTATGTAGGACCAGTTGTGAAAGAAGGGTTTTACTATGATTTTAAAACTGCTGAAAAGATTAGTGAAAGTGATCTAAAGAAAATCGAAAAAGAGATGATCAAGATCGCAAAGAAAAAAGCTCCAATAAATAAATATACCATCACAAAAGAAGAAGCACGAGAGAAGTTCAAAGATGACCATCTCAAACAAGCTGTGCTTGATATGATTCCAGATGAAAATGTTAGTATTTATGAACAAGGGGATTTTGAAGATCTTTGCCGTGGACCACACTTGCCAAATGTAGGGCTTATCCGTAACTTTAAACTTACAAAGGTTTCAGGTGCATACCTTGGGGGCGATAGCCAAAACGAGATGCTAACACGTATCTATGGGATCGCGTTTGCCGATAAAGAAAGCCTCAAAAAGCATATGGAAATGCTAGCTGAAGCGGAAAAAAGGGATCACAGAAAGATAGGGCGAGAGATGAACCTCTTTACATTCCGTGAAGAAGTGGGTGCTGGATTTCCTATCTGGCTACCTGCAGGTGCGAGGATGCGAAGCCGTTTGGAGAGTCTTCTTTTTAAAGCACATAGAAAAAGAGGGTATGAGCCGGTACGTGGTCCTGAGATGCTAAGAAGTGATCTATGGATGGTGAGTGGACACTATCAAAATTATGGTGAAAATATGTACTTCACCAAGATCGATGATGTAGAGTTTGGTGTAAAACCTATGAACTGTGTAGGACATATCAAAGTCTATGAAGATGAACTTCATTCGTACCGTGATCTGCCGATCAAATACTTTGAGTATGGTGTGGTACATCGTCATGAAGCAAGTGGAGCACTTCACGGTCTTTTCCGTGTGAGGGAGTTCACTCAAGATGATGCGCATATCTTTTGTCGTGCCGATCAGATCGAAGAGCAGATCATCGAAGTGATCGACTTTGTTGATAAGATTATGAGTACATTTGAATTTGATTATAAGATGATGATAAGCACAAAACCAGAAAAAGCAGTTGGAAGTGATGAAGTATGGGAAATCTCAACAAATGCACTTAAAAATGCGATGGATCAACATAATCTTCCTTATGAGATAGATGAGGGTGGCGGAGCATTCTATGGTCCAAAGATCGATATCAAGATCACCGACGCGATAGGTCGTGAATGGCAATGTGGTACGGTACAGTTAGATTTTAACCTACCAGAGAGATTTCATTTAGAATATAATGCAGATGATAATGAAAAAGTTCAACCTGTTATGATTCACAGGGCGATCCTTGGAAGCTTTGAGAGATTTATAGGGATCCTTACAGAACATTATGCTGGAGAGTTCCCGATGTTTATTGCTCCTACACAAGTAGCAATTATTCCAATAGCTGATACACATAAAGAATATGCTAAGGAAATTCACGATAAACTTATAGATATCGGTGCTGATAGTGAGATCTATAGCAAGAACGAATCGTTAAACAAAAGGGTAAGAACTGCTGAAAAAGCACGAACACCTATGCTTATCATCCTTGGTGATGAAGAAGTAGAAAATAAAACGATTGCGATCCGTGATAGACGCTCACGAGAGCAATACAGCTTAAGTGAAGAAGAGTTCCTTAAGTTGATACAAACTAAAATAAACGAGGTTAATTTTTGAGTAGTAAGAAAAAAGACAATGTAATCATGAACGACGATATCCGCGTTCCTGAGGTTCGATGTAATATCGACGGTGGTGAGAGTTTGGGTGTAGTCCCTACAGATGTAGCGATGGAAAAAGCAAATGAGTTAGGGCTTGATCTTGTACTCATCGCCCCTCAAGCAAAACCACCGGTTGCAAAGATCATGGACTATGGTAAATACAAATACCAAGCAGAGAAAAAACTCAAAGAACAACGAAAGAACCAAACGAAGATCGATGTTAAAGAGATCAAGCTTTCAGTAAAGATCGCAGAAAATGATATTAACTATAAAGTGAAACATGCACGTGAATTTCTTGAAAAAGGAAAACATGTGAAATTTAGAGTTTTCCTTCGTGGTCGTGAGATGGCTCATCCAGAAGCGGCAAAAGAGGTGCTTGAGCGTGTATGGCCTATGGTAGAAGATATCGCAGAGATGGAAAAGCCACCAAAATTTGAAGGAAGATATTACAATATGTATGTTGTTCCTAAAAAAGAAGAAAAGAAAAAATAAGCTTTCTTTTATCTTTCTTACATGTAGAGATCTCTACATGTAAAAACCTACTGTAGTAACGCCATTACCCTATTTTTATTTATATTACTTTGTTGTGCTTGTGCAAACATCGATGTTTGTGTTAAAAGGTTTTCTTGTTGAAAATTACTTACACTTTGAGCTATATCGGTATCTGCCATTTGACTGTAAGCTGAGAGGGTATTGGTTCTGTTTGTTAAGAGTGAATCGATAGAATTTTTATATGCATTCATCCCACTTCCAATTTCACTAAATGCATTGTTAAGTGCATCTCGAAACTCTTTTAATGCATCACTATTGCCAAGCTCAAGTTTACTAGTATCAAGTTTGGGGATATTTACACTTATCTCGCTACTTCCCAAAGATGTGGTGAAGCTTTTTCCAAATAATGATTGCCCATTATATGAAGCTTGACTCATAGCATCGTTTATCACTTTGACTTGAGCATTAAATTCACTTTGGAGCATCGCTTTTTGATCGTTATTGAGTGCTGCGGAGTTTGCGCGAACATTGAGTGCTTCAAGGTCTGTTGCCATTTTGCTGATATTTTGGAGTGTTCCATCGGCTATTTGGAGCATTGCTACACTTTCATTGGCATTTTGGATACCTTGTCCCATAATGGTAGCATCACTCATAAGTACTTGAGCTATTTGCATCATTGCCGGATCTGTGTTGCTTATTTGGCTCCCACTTGAGATTTTGTTGAGTTCTTTTTCACTCTCTTTTTTATGAGTATTAATATAACTAAGTGCAGAAGATTGTGAAGTATTGATTTGCATAATAAGCCTCCTCTGAAGCTTTTTTATTATTATAAGTCTTTTTTACTGAAAGAAGGTTAAGGATAAAGAGCAGATGCTCTTTATTTTAGGATTTTGGCTTTGAGCTCATCCTCATTGAGTTTTTCTATTGCATATTTGATAACAACAACTTTTTCTGTTTCATTGATGAACCATTCTGCAATATGTTCATGTTCTAATTTTGCAAGTTTATTATCATCAACTAACTCTTGTTCTATAACTAGATGTCCATAACGAAGAGGATTTTTCATTTTTAATAGTGTATAAACAAACCATAGAGCACCTATGATACTGACCGTTACTCCTAACATTTCTCTTGAGCTTATATCAAGATAAAGCCCTGCAAATGTACCACCTAAAAATGTTGCAAAATATGCTGCAGAGTTTGCGATACCAAGTGCAGCACCCTTTTGGTGTACCTTTGCAAATTTACTGATCATACTTTGTACAAGTGGTTCCATCATATTAAACGCAACAAAGAAGAAGATAACTGCTATGATAAAGACTGTATCGGAATTAGTAAGTCCCATTAGTAAAAAGCTAAGAGTAAATAAAGCAATACTTGCTAAAAAGATCTGTTTTGGGATATTTCTTTTTTCACCAAAAACAGCAGCAGGTCCCATAGCTATAAGCCCCATCACCATAGCTGGAGCATATACTTTCCACAGTTCGCTTTTATCCCATTCAAAACCGTATTGAGGATCTGTCAAGAAGATAGGAATGATCACAAAAGCGATAGTCATTAACCCTTTTTGCATCGCATTGATGATGATCATTCCTAAAAGGTTTGGATCTTTTATAATGTCACTTGTTTTTGTTTTTTTATGGTAGATATGTTTGATCTTTGGAGGAGTTGGTACTTTTACAAACAAGATGATCATTGCAAGTACTGCCAAGATAGCCGTGATAACAAAAAGAGTGCTTACACCAAAAGCATTTGCCATAACAGGACCAAGCCCCATAGCAAAGGCAAATGCCATAGCTATAAAACCACCCATGATTGCCATAGCGTGACCACGTTGCTTTTCTTCTACAAGGTCAGCTATCATTGCACTTACAACACTACCAATTGCTCCAGCTCCTTGTAAGAACCGACCGATCATAAGCATATAGATATTATCTGCACTTGCAGCAACAAGTGAACCTATAGCAAAGATAACCAGCCCAACAAGTATAGTTGGTTTTCTTCCTATCTTGTCACTGATACTTCCAAAAGGAACTTGGAAGATAGCTTGTGTAAGAGCATATCCCCCAACAATCACTCCAACTAAAAATGGTGTTGCACCCTCAAGTGTCATTGCATAGATAGAAAGTACTGGTAAAACTAAAAACAATCCTAAAAATCTTAAAAATAAGATCAATGATAAAGGAAGAACTTTTTTGAACATAATACACCTTTATAGTATAATTCTTTTGAAATTATAGTTCAATGTGTATTTAATAATCACTAGTTTTGTAAACAATAAAAAATATTAAGGAAAAATTGTGAAACTTGTACTTGCAACATCAAATAAGGGAAAAGTAAGAGAGATCAAAGAATATTGTAAAGATTTTGAAGTGGTTCCATACAGTGAACTGATAGAAGAATTTGAGATAGTAGAAGATGGAAAAACATTTAAGGAAAATGCAATAATAAAAGCAAAAGCTGTGTATGATGCTATAGGAGATGAAAATATCATTGTTTTAGCAGATGATAGTGGGATAAGTGTTGATCTACTTAATGGAGAACCTGGCATATATAGTGCCAGATATGCAGGGAAAAATGCAAATGATAAAGATAATTTGTATAAACTTGTTAAAGAATTAAAGCAAAAAGGACTTGAAACTTCTCCTGCACATTATACTGCAGCGATGGCAATTGTTTCAAAATATAGTGTAAAAACTGTTCATGGATGGATGTACGGAAAAGTGATTACAGATCCACGGGGAGAAAACGGGTTTGGATATGATCCTATTTTTATACCAGAAGGATTTGATAAAACACTTGGTGAGCTTGAGAGTGATGTAAAAAAAGATCTTTCACATCGATCAAAAGCTCTTCGTCTTGCAACATTAGTTACAAAAACTATAAAACTTTAGTACCTACACTATATAAAAGGTTATCCATAACTTTTAAAACTTTATCAATCCGTGATTTGTATAGATGTATAGTTTTCATAAGTACCTCCTTTATGAAAAGCTATACAATTTAACAAGCAAGTTTTGTTCCATCTACATATTTGTAGTTGGAATCTGTTTTTTCTCATATAGGTTAGAAAAAGTTTATTTTTCTAAAACCTATTTTGTTTTACTTCATTAGAGATCTCATCAGCCATAGATTTTACTTCATTTGCTACTTTATCTACATTAGCAACAATCTCAGTATTGTTAAGAGTTTGATGTTCAACTTCTATGATTGTTTCATTGATATTGGAAATGTCTTCAGTTTCATGCTCTATAGCTTCACCAATATCGGAGATAGATTGAGTAAGTATTGCTACATTTGTATTGATCTCTGCAAGTGATTTTTGGGTACGTTCTGCGAGTTTTCTTACTTCATCAGCAACGACAGCAAATCCTCGACCATGCTCACCAGCACGTGCAGCTTCAATAGCAGCATTGAGTGCTAAGAGATTTGTTTGTTCTGCTATATCTGAAATGATAGAGATAACCGATTTTATATCATTAGATTGAGAAATTACTTCAGAGGCTTTTGCTGAAGTACTTTGACTGAGTTCATCGATGTTATGCATTTTTTGTGCTGCTTCTTGAAGCATGATCGTTTGTTGATTGGTAGCTTCATTTAGCGTTTTCATCTGTTCTTGTAAGAATATAGCTTTATCTAGGAGTTCTTGTGAACTTGATGAAGAGTTTTGAAGCATATGAACGATAGCGTCTCTTAATTTATTGATATTATCTATTAGTGATTGAAAACTACTTCCTTGTGTAAATCCAGAAACATTTACCCGTTGTGTATAGTCATATTGTGCATAACGATTAAGATTTTGATTTAAAATAGATATTCTTTCATCAAGTTCTGAAAGAGCTGTATTTATGGTTTCTTTTAGACTTTCTAGACTTGGATTTGAACTTTGAACATTGATTCGTGCACTGAGATCTCCTTGAATAAGTTTATTCATGACTTCCTGAGTATTTCGGATAAAATGATTATCATCTTCTATATTTTGTTGCGTTCTTTTGATATTTTGATTGATCACTTTTGCCATAGAACCAAGTTCATCGTCAGAACGGTCATCAAGAAGTTGCGTAGTTTCTTGTTCACGGTTAATATATGCAAAAAATCCAAGTAAACCTTGTTTGAAGTTTTCAAGTGCTTGTGTAATATTATTTGCTATTTTTCTTGAAAGAAGTAATATTATAATTATAGCAATAATAACTATTCCCAAAATAGTATAGAGTCGTGTCTGAGAAGCTGATAAAGCATTATCTACTGTTGCAACAAGTTTATTTCCAAGAAAATCATCTACTTTTTTGAGTAGATTTATTTTTGTAGTCATTAATGAGAACCAATGTTTTGAATCGATACCAAAACCACCAATATTAGTTGCATGAAGTGCAATTTGACGCATTCTCTCAACTTCATCTACAACTTTTCCTGAAACTGTTTGTTTATAATACGATATCACATTATCACTTGCTGATTTCTCAAATGCATTGATATAGTCATTTTGTTCAGTAACAAGTCTTACAAATTTTTCTCTCATTCCAGGAAGAAACTTGTTTCTTGCAAATGTATTGCTCATAACAGCACGCTCAACCCCTGCACGCTCTTTTGCCATATCAAAGTAATACCATGCAAGTAATTCCCTTGCTTCTTTAACTGTTTGTGCATCAACAGTGATAGCAGCTAGGACATTTAAGAAAATAGCATGCATATTCGTATAGTAATTAATTACTTTTTTCCCATCCATTGAAAGTGATGATGCCCCTTCACGAATAGTTTGAAGTCTGTCAAGTTCTTTGAGTGCTTGATTTAGATAATTTTTAGCTCTTTTATTGAGAGTAGATGTTCCAAGTTTATAGATAGTCTTTTTAAGTTCTTGAAGCTTTATATCTGTTTGGATACGTTGATCAGGAAGTCTCTTTGTAAATTTTTTTCCATGACTTCCTACATATCCTGCTGTAGCACCTCTTTCTTTTTGTGTTTCATGTACCAAGTTACTAATAGCAATAGCTAAGGTGACATTTCTTTTTACTGTCTCATTGCTATAGTGAAGATGTTTGATAATGTAATTTTCAGTTTTTTTAATTAGGCCTAGTTTTTGACTGATAGTATCAAACCAATATGTTGCATCGACTTTAAATCCACCGATTTCATTTGCATGAATAATGATATCTCTTATCTTATCTATTTCTTTTACGGCTGGATGATTCATCGTTTTTTTATAAAATGCTCTTGAATCGTCATCTGCATAGTTATTAAAAGTACTTAAGAATGATTTTTGTGAACTGATTAGATCCGTAAAGATCTCTCTGGAGTTGCCTTCAAAGTAATCTTTTTCTAAGATATTGGTTCCAACGGCTCTTTCAATTCCTGCTTTTTCTTTTGCCATTAAGAAACTAAGGTATGAGATGATTTGTTTAGAGATCTCTGGGCTAGATGGTAGTGTTGATATCCTAACGATCACCAGTAAGAGATCGGTATTTATTTTTGTATAACGTTTAAGAGCTTTTTTTAAAGGTATGTTCTGAGAAGAGACTAATGAACGTAACTCATTGATCCCATTAAGATCATTTAAAACAGTTGCTAGGTTTTTGTGTAAAAGAGTATTGTCTTTTAGCGCAGCTCCATTAACATAGTCTAAAAATTGTTTTATCTTTTCATCTGTATGTTTTCTTTGTATAAGGAGTTCATCTTTGAACTTTTTCCCTTTACTACCTAAAAAACCCGCTGTCATCCCTCTTTCTTTTTGTATCTCATGTACAAGATGTGAGATATTCACTGAAAGCTGTGATGCTTTTTCTGCAGTTTTAAAAGTGCTTACTTCTGCATACTCTTTAGAAACAAGTACAAATGCTAATATTAAAATAGTAACAATTGGAACAAATATAAGAACAAGAAGTTTTTTCTTAATAGAAATCTTTTCTAACATAAGTCTTTTTCCTTACAATAAAATATGTAAAATTATAAAACCTTTAGAGTTAAAGATTTGTTAATTTGAAATATATAATAAAAGTATAAAACCAAATAAGATTCTATAGATACCAAAAGTAACAAAAGTAAAACGTTCTAAAAATGCCAAGAAAAGTTTAATAGTAAGATATGCGACTATAAATGCTGTAATAAACCCAACTCCCAGTGCGATAAAGTTTGCTTCTGCAAATTCATGATAATGTTTTAAAAGATCATGAGCTGTTACTGCTGACATCACCGGAAATGCAAGTAAAAAGCTAAATTCGGCACTTGCTTTTCTACTAAGACCAACAAGTAATGCCCCTATAATGGTACTTCCTGCACGACTGGTACCAGGTATGAGTGCAAAGATCTGAGCAAAGCCTATCCAAAGGGATTGTTTCCAAGAGACTTTTTCTACATCATCGATCATATTCTTTTCATTTGGAATAAAAAACTTTTCAACTAAGAGGAAAATGATTCCACCTACTATAAACATGATTGCTACTATTTCAACACTAAAGAGTGCTTTGATCTGTTTGGAAAATAAAAAACCGATACCGGCAATCGGTAAAAAAGCGACAATGACTTTTTTCCATAGCTCAAGATGTTCAAGGGTAAACTTCTCTTTATAATTAAAAAAGACCGCTAAAATCGCTGCAAATTGTATAATAACCTCATAAGCTTTTGTCATACTTGTTTGTTCTATCCCCATAAATTGGCTTGCAACGATCATATGTCCGGTTGAGCTAATTGGTAAAAATTCGGTAAAACCCTCTATAACACCTAAAATGATACTTTCAAATATCGTCATATCTACTTCTCCAAGATTGATACGAAATTATACTATAATACTTCTATGGCAAAAAAATCAAAAAAATTTACAAAAATAAATCAAAAAATCAAAAAATATTTTGACAACGACCCTTTTGATGTAGGAGTAGAACGAGTTTCTACACAAACACTTAGTGAATTGATGCATACACTTGGTATCTATGATATTGAGTATGAAAAAAAAGTGATGTTAAAGAGACTACGTCATTTGTGGTCAAATGCAGATAGTGTTATTCGTGAACAGATCCTAGAGTTTTTTACTCAAAATGCAAAGATATATAAAGGGAATAAAACCAAAGAACTCGTCAGCGAAAAACGGCAAAAACTTGAGGAATTTTTAGAAGAGCTTGAGGCAACAACGGAAGAAAAAGAAGAGATCTTTAGGCTTTTTGAAGAGGTGCGTTCTAAAAAGATCACTTTTTCAAAAGTAAAATCAAAGTTAGAATATATTCGCTTAGAGCAAAAGAGAATTGAGATCGAAAAAAGATGTGATGGAACATTTGATCTAGATGATAGGTTTGAATTTTATGGAAAGTTGCAATATAAAGTTTTCGATGAAGAATTTGAAAAATTTTCTGTAATGAAAACTAAGCCATTTAGTATAGAGTTTTTAAAAGAACAAGCGATAGAGGAGATTATTACAAAGATCCAAAAAGAAAAAGAGATAACTCTTCATCAACGACAAGAACAACTAACACAGTTCTTGTCTTCTATTCGTGAAGATCACCGATATCTTACAAAGTCCCAGATTCTTCATGCACTAAAATCAGCTCAACCTCATAGTACTTTAGAATATCCACCTTTAAAACCAAAGTTATTAAAGGAGATCTTTTCTCAAACCTTACATGTAACAGAGTTAAAGATCCACGATAAGGAACTTTTTTTTACTCTACAAGAGGAAATCACCCTTCCTGTTACACATCAAAAAGTGAAGTATGAACTAGAGGTTTTTTCCCCTTTAGAGGAGCTTTTAGGAAAAATATGGAAAGAGGAAGATCTTGGATTGGTGGAGTTGGTTAGTCATGCGAAGAAAGAACATGAAAGTCATTTTCTCACTTCTTTGGAACTGATTGTAGAAGAAGCCAAAAAACTTTCAAGTGGACTTCATTTTTCTTTGGAACAACTTTATACTGAAATATATAATGTACTTGTACCTTATATCCCTGTTGATTTAACTCTTTCATCTAAATTGATCAAAAAAACAATTAAGAGGTTTTTATATGCGATCCAAGAATATATCCATAAACAACAACGTCAACAGCTTTTAGCGCAAACAATACGGGATTTTAAAAATCTTTTTCCCCTTGCAAGAAGTTTACGAAGAAAACTAACACTTCACATAGGACCAACAAACAGTGGGAAAACCTATACAGCGATGCAAAAACTGAAAAATGCAGATACTGGGTATTATCTTGCACCGTTAAGATTATTGGCACTTGAAGGGTATGAAGAACTCCAAAAAGAAGGGATAGATGCTTCTCTTATCACTGGAGAAGAACAACTTTTAAATGAAGATGCTACCCATATCAGCTCAACTATAGAGATGCTTAATTATGATGTAGATGTTGATGTCTGTGTGATCGATGAGGTACAACTTATTGATGACAGAGATCGTGGTTGGGCATGGGCAAATGCGATCATCGGTGCTCCGGCAAAAGAGGTGATTCTTACAGGAAGTCCTGCGAGTAAAGAAGCGATTATTAAACTTGCATCGTATCTTGGAGAAGAGCTTGAAATCATAGAGTTTGAGCGAAAAAATCCTTTAAAGATCCTTCCTGAACCGATCCCTTTAGAGAAGATAGAAAAAGGAAGTGCACTGATTGCTTTTAGTCGTAAAGAGGTATTGAAACTGAAACAAAAACTAGCAAAACATTTTAAAGTAAGCACCGTTTATGGGAATCTTTCTCCAGAAGTAAGACGAGAAGAGGCAAGACGGTTTCGTCAAGGGGAAAGTGATATCCTTGTAGCAACTGATGCGATCGCTATGGGATTGAATCTTCCTATTAAAACTGTTGTATTTACTAAAGCAAAAAAGTTTGATGGGATTATGGATCGAGAACTTACTCCAAATGAGATTAAACAAATAGCAGGAAGAGCAGGTAGATATGGTTTGGAAGAAGTAGGATATGTAGTTGCTATAGATAAACCAACTTTACATGTAATAGAAAAAAACTTTCTAAAACCAGATCTTGAAGTTGAGTTGCCATTTAAAGTGATGGCAAATTTAGAACATATTAAGTTGGTAAGTTCTATTTTAGAAGTCTCTTCACTGGCTGAAGTATTGGAGTTTTTTTCACAAAACATGGTCTTTAATGGACCATTTGTTGCCTCAAATGTTGAAGATATGATCGAAATTGCAAAGATAGTAGATCAATATGATCTTGATATCATAACGAAGTTTCATCTTGCAACAGCACCACTTACACTTTCCTCTCCTTATATCATTGGAGTGTTTGAGAGCTATTTAGAAAGGTTAGAGCAAAAAAAGCCGATCTTTTATAATCCACCAAAGTTGTATGGAGACTATGCACGAACAAATGAAGAACTTCTTCATGCAGAAGATATGGTTAAAGAGATATCTCTATATTTATGGTTAAGTTATCGTTTTGAAGATTATTTTGTAGAGAGTCAAAAAGCAAGAGAATATCGAGTCATATTAAATGATTATATAGAAAAGAGTTTACAACAGAACCATTTTGCACGTAGTTGTAAACTATGTGGAATTATTTTGCCAAAACATTCGAAACATAGGATCTGTGAACGATGTTTTAGAAAAAACTATAAACGTCCCTCTCGATCACGAAAACGATAAGATTACCACAAAGCACTTATCTTGTCGATCTCATTCCATGATGGAGTGTTTTGTTTTTGTTTTGCAGATAATATATGTTCTATATATCGTGCAAACATATCGGTTTCTATATTTACGCGTGAACCTTTTTTATAGGTACTAAAAAGGGTTTCTTTCATTGTATGGGGGATAATAGTGAGTCGAAAACTCTCATCAAAAACTTCATTGACAGTAAGGCTAACTCCATCGATGGTGATTGAGCCTTTTGGTACGATGTAAGGGATAAACTTTTTATCTACTTTTATATAGACATCGTAACTGTTTCCGTTGTTTGTGATCTTTTCTACTTTCCCTATGGTATCGATATGCCCTTGAACAATATGCCCTTCAAATCGATCCCCCATCATCATTGCCGGTTCTATATGTACTTTGTTCTTGTAGTTCTCTATTGCTAAAAGTTTTTGACTTTCAGGGCTCAGCTCTACACTAAAGCCATCAGGAAGTAGCTCTATAACGGTTAAACATGCTCCATTGATAGCGATAGAATCTCCAAGTTTTGCTTTATGTTTTGATCTGATTGTGAGTTTAGAGCCGATAAAGCTTTTTACTTCGGCTATCTCTCTTATAAGTCCTGTGAACATTAGAAAACTATTTTCCCTTCTTCTTGTAGGTTTTTTATGATCGCCTGTGCTTTTTTATGACCTTTATGTGCTGCTTGGCGGGCATATTCTAAAGCTTTTTCATGATCCTCTTCACATCCAAGCCCTTGATCATACATGAGCCCTAAGTTGTACAGTCCCTCTGGAAGTTTTACATCTGCTGCTCTTTGAAAGCAGATAAAAGCTTTTTGGTTGTTTTGAATCACACCCGTACCATCTTTATAAAGTACACCAAGATTGTTAAAACATTTCGCATCACCCCTTTTTGCTCCTTCTTCATACCAAAAGGCAGCTTCGGAGTAGTTTTGGATACAACCAAGACCCCGCTCAAGCATAAGTGCAACTTCATACATTGCAGGAACTACTTCACGAGTAGCTGCTTCTAAGAAATACTTATGTGCCTTGAACTGATCATGCTCTACTCCACCTATCCCGTTGGCATAGAGTACACCAAGGTTATATAAAGCAAAAGGCTCTTTTTGTTCGGCTGCTTTTGTATAAAGCTCTAATGCTTTAGCTTCATCTTTTTCACATCCAAGTCCATTTTGGTAGATGTATCCTAATGATGTTTGAGCTACTTTATCTCCTTGCTCTGCAAAAACGGTATAAAGCTCTTTTGCTTTTGTATAATCACCTGCATTATATGCATTGTGTGCATCTTGTATATTCACTCTTTGTTCCCTTATAAGTTTTCTGTGCGAATTGGCGCACGGTATGTTGTTCGATTCCCTTTACGAGCTGACTTTGCTTGTTTGATTTTTTGAATAAGCTTTGCTTTAGTATCTAAAAGTTCCTCTCGCTGCATCCACTCTTCACCATAATCAATTGCTGGATCATAGGTGATAATTTCTGGTGTATAATCTTTAAAAACTTCACTCGCAGGTGGTTTTTTCATCTAAAAAACTCCACTAGATCATATTTCTAATGTGTATCATACAAAAAAATGATAAAATTCGATTTAAAAAACTGGTGTAATGATGCAAATGAATTATGATGTGATAGTTATAGGTGGTGGTCATGCAGGTGTTGAAGCAAGTATAGCTGCAGCAAGAATGGGTAAAAAAACATTACTACTTTCGATGCTTGCAGAAAATGTAGGGGCAACAAGTTGTAATCCTGCTATTGGTGGACTTGCAAAAGGGCACTTAGTACGTGAGATCGATGCTCTTGGTGGTATAATGGGTGAGATCACTGATGAATCAGGGATCCAGTTCCGCATCCTTAACCAAGCAAAGGGTCCAGCAGTACGAGGAAGTAGAGCACAGATAGATATGGATCGTTATAAAGTAGTAGCACGAACAAAAGTACTACACCAAGAGAATCTTGATCTTGTCCAAGAGATGGCAGAAGAATTGATCGTTGAAGTGGGTGAAGTAAAAGGGGTGAAGACCAACCTTTTAAACACCTACAAGGCAAAAAAGATCATTATCACAAGTGGAACATTTTTACGAGGGCTTATTCATGTTGGGGAGATCAAACTTGAAGGTGGACGTTTTGGTGAACAGCGAAGTGAAGGGCTTAGTATATCACTTAAGAACCTTGGGCTTCGTATGGGACGGCTTAAGACTGGAACGTGTCCTCGGATAGATGCTGAGAGTATCGATTTTAGTGTAATGGAACCACAACCAGGTGATGAAAACCCAAGCCCGTTTAGTTTTAGAACCAATCGCGAAGCGTTTGCAAAGAACAAAGAACAACTCCCGTGTTTTATCACCTACACCAACAAAACCACCCATGAGATCATCGAGAGCAATTTCTACCGAGCACCACTTTTTACAGGGCAGATCGAAGGTACTGGTCCAAGGTATTGCCCTAGTATCGAAGATAAGATTAACCGTTTTGCCGATAAAGAACGTCATCATCTCTTTTTAGAGCCACAGACTATAGAAGCGACAGAGTATTATATCAATGGACTTTCAACTTCTCTTCCACCTGATGTACAACAAGATATCGTACACTCTATCAAAGGGTTAGAAAATGCAAAGATCGTACGTTATGGGTATGCGATCGAATATGATTATGTTGATCCAAGAGAGTTGAAACATTCACTTGAGACCAAGAAAGTAAAAGGGCTTTATCTTGCTGGGCAAATCAATGGAACAACAGGGTATGAAGAAGCGGCAGCACAAGGGCTTATGGCAGGGATCAATGCTGTACGAGCCATCGATGCCAAAGATCCTTTGATACTGCGAAGAGACGAAGCGTATATTGGTGTTTTGATCGATGACCTAGTAACAAAAGGAACAAAAGAACCTTATAGAATGTTCACAAGTCGTGCTGAATATAGATTACTTTTACGAGAAGAAAGTGCCGATCTGCGACTTTCACACTATGGGTACGAACTTGGTCTTTTAAATGAAGAGGATATCCAAAGAGTTCAAAAGAAAGCACAAGAGATCACAGAAGGATTTAATCTGCTTCGTGAAAGAACTTTTACACCAAATAAAGAGTTTATCGCCTTTTTAGAATCATTAGGGGAAGAACCTATTAAAGATAAAATAATAGCAGCTGATTTGATTGCACGTAAGAGTATCGATGTAGAGAAAATGATCGCTATCGTACCAGAGCTTGCAAAGTATGATAGGTATATCCAAGAGGAGATCCTTACAGAAGCGAAGTATCATCGCTATATTGTTAAACAAGAAGAAGAGATTCAAAGAATGAAAAAGTATCTTAGTGTAAAGATACCTGAAAACTTTGACTTTTCTAAAGTAAGTGGTCTTTCAAAAGAGATCCAAGAAAAGCTTTTTGATTTTAATCCGCCAACACTTCAGGCTGCTTCACAGATCAGTGGTGTAACTCCTGCAGCTTTAGAGATACTCCATATCTACATTAAAATGGAAACTAAAAATAAAAAATAAAACTAGTATGGTATATCAGGTTAAAGTTTAACCTGATATATCTAATTAGTGTCGACCAGCCCCATGATTTCTCATAGGAGCTTGATTCATCATTGGTTGAGTAGCAGTTCCAGTTGCAGAATGATTATAGGTATTACCCAAACCAGTACCATCATGTGGAGCAGTTCCTGTCATATCACCATACCCTTTTGGTGTAATTCCTAAAGCTTCTTTTTCTTCGATGCTTAGTGTTGAGAGTCTGCTTTGTAATTCAGATCTAAATGCATCGCGTTCTTCTGCTGAAACTGTGCCTCTTAGTTCTAATAGTTCTTCTGTTGACATTGAACTAAAATCTGTAGCATTTAAAATTCCTGCTAATAATATAGCTATTAAACCTAATCTTTTCATCTTTTCCTCCTTAGGTTTTTAGTTGTTACAGTAAAAGTATGACTCAAAAGTGTTATTGAAATGTTAGTTATCACTAGAAGGATCTTTGAAATAAGAAGTATTTTTTAAATTTACAAAATTAACATTTCCTTTTTAAAAGGAAATAAAATCTTAAAAAAAACAAAAAAAACCTCTAAAACTATTGAATATTTTCCCCTGTTTATGTATAATTTCGCTCCCTTAAAATATAGTCGTGTAATGCGACGAGTTCTTTAGAAGGAAAAAAATGGAAAAGATTCGTTTGAAGTTAAAAGCTTATGATCATCGTGTATTAGATAGATCAGTAGCTGCAATCGTTGAGGCTGTAAAGAGAACTGGTGCTACAATTAAAGGACCAATCCCTTTACCAACTAAGATTCGTAAGTATACAGTTTTGAAATCTCCACATGTTAATAAAGATTCTCGTGAACAATTCGAGATCAGAATGCATGCAAGAATGATCGATATCGTTTCAGCAACACCTGAAACTGTTGATTCACTAATGAAACTTGATCTTGCACCGGAAGTGGACGTAGAAGTTCGCTCAATGGATAAGTAGGAGAGGCAAAGTGGAATATATAGTAGAAAAAATTGGTATGAGTCGAACTATCACAGTACCAAGTCAACCTGTTACTCTTTTAAAAGTAGTTGACGCAAAGGTATGTGAAGTAAATGATGGTAAAGCGATCGTAGCTTACAGCAACGGTAAAAAACTTAATAAAGCGATTGAAGGTCAACAAAAAAAATACGGACTTTCAAAAGAATATAATAGATTTGTTACGCTAAATGTAGCAAACACTGAAGCTGGTGACATTGATGTGACTCCACTTTCAGAAGCAAAAATTGTAAAATCTTCTTTTAACACAAAAGGTAGAGGTTTTACAGGTGCTATGAAAAGATGGAACTTCGGTGGTGGTCCAGCTTCTCACGGACATAGATTCGGTAGAAGAACTGGTTCTATCGGTAATGCTGAATGGCCAGGACGTGTTATGAAAGGTCGTAAAATGCCTGGACAATACGGTAATGAAAAAGTTACAGTGAAAAATGAAATAATCTCATTCGACCCTGAGAACAAAATCTTAGTAGTAGTTGGTTCTGTACCAGGTGCGAACGGAAGTTTAGGTCGTGTAAAGGTAGCGAAATAATGAGTGCTATAGTATTAAACGAAAAATTAGAAAAATCTGGTGAGTTGACACTTCCAGAAAGTTTTAATGGTATTAACCCACACAACCTTTACTTATATGTAAAGTCTGTTCAAGCTGCTGAGAGAGCAAATACTGCTAGCACAAAAACAAGAGCAGAAGTAAGTGGTGGTGGGAAAAAACCATGGTCACAAAAAGGTGGCGGTAGAGCAAGAGCTGGTTCTAAGAGATCACCAGTATTCGTTGGTGGTGGACAAGTTTTTGGTCCAAAACCAAATAGAAACTATGAGCAAAAAGTAAATAAAAAACAAAAGAAACTTGCTCTTAAATACGCTTTAGCTGAACATGCTGCAAACGGAACTCTTTTCGTAGTTGACAGTATCGAAGTTGCAAGCGGTAAAACAAAAGATGCTGCAGCTATGTTCAACGCTCTTGGTCAAAGAGATGCTTTATTTGTAAAAGCTCTTTTAGATGAGAAAACATACTTGGCATTTAGAAACATTCGCTCTACTTACCTTATAGAAGAGAGTGAGTTAAATGCTTTCCTTGCTGCATCATACAGAAGTGTTGTGATCGAAAAAGCAGTTTGGGAAAATCTGACAAGCGAGGCTAAATAATGGCAGATATAACAGATATCAAATCAATCGTTTATACAGAAAAGACTCTTGGTCTTCAAGAAGATGGTGTTATTGTTGTTCAAACAACACCTAGAATGACTAAAACAGGTCTTAAGGAAGTGTTTCGTGAGTATTTTGGTGTAGTTCCATCAAAAGTAAACTCACTTAGACAAAGCGGAAAAGCAAAAAGATTCCGTGGTGTAGCTGGGAAGCAAGCTGATTATAAAAAGTTTTATGTGAAGCTCCCTGAGGGTGCACAAATCGAAAGTTTGGCGGTGTAACATGGCAATAAAGACATATAGACCAATAACTCCAAGTAGAAGATTTTATACAAATGTTGATAGCAGTGATATTACTGGTAAAGCAAGTGTTAGAAGTCTTTTAAAGAGAATCCCTGCAAAAGCGGGTCGTAACAACAACGGTCGTATCACTTCTAGACATAAAGAAGCTGGTGCGAAAAAACTTTATAGAATCATTGATTTTAAAAGAAATAAACTTGGTGTTCCAGGTACTGTAAAAGCGATCGAGTATGATCCATACAGAAACTGTAGAATTGCACTAGTTGTTTATGCTGATGGTGAGAAGAGATATATCCTTCAACCAAAAGGACTTCAAGTTGGTGATGTTATCGAAGCTGCTGAGAGCGGACTGGATATCAAAACTGGTAACGCTATGAAGTTGAAGAATATCCCTGTTGGTACACTTGTTCACAACATCGAGCTTAAACCTGGTAAAGGTGGACAAATCGTTCGTTCAGCTGGAACATCTGCACAAATCATGGGTAGAGATGGTAAATATGTTTCACTTAGACTTCCATCTTCTGAGATGAGACTTGTTCTTGGTGAATGTATGGCAACTGTTGGTACAGTAGGTAACGAAGAATATGCAAATATTGTTATCGCAAAAGCTGGTAGAACAAGACATATGGGTATAAGACCACAAACTCGTGGTTCTGCGATGAACCCTATCGATCACCCACATGGTGGTGGTGAAGGTAAAACAAACTCAGGTCGTCATCCAGTAACTCCTTGGGGTAAACCAACTAAGGGTGCTAAGACAAGAAGAAAAAAAGCAAGTGATAAATTAATTATTACTCGCCGTAAATCTAATCCGAAGAGGTAAGTAAATGGCAAGAAGTGTAAAAAAAGGTCCATTTGTAGATGATCATTTAATGAAAAAAGTTCTTGCTGCAAAAGAAAGCGGCAACAAAAAACCTATCAAAACATGGTCAAGAAGATCAATGGTTCTTCCTGAGATGGTAGGTTTAACAATCAATGTTCACAACGGAAGAAGTTTTGTTCCTGTGTTCATTACAGAAAACCACATTGGTTATAAACTTGGTGAATTCGCACCAACTAGAACATTCAAAGGGCATAAAGGCTCTGTTCAGAAGAAGGTAGGTTAAGATGGCTAGAGCATTACTTAGATTTATTCGTGTTTCACCTACTAAAGCTCGTTTAATAGCGAGAGAAGTTCAAGGTATGAACGCTGAAGAAGCAATGGCTGCATTAGAGTTTACTCCAAATAAAGCAGCGAAAATCATCTCTAAGGTGATCAATTCAGCAGTAGCAAACAGTGGGTTAGAGGCTGAAGATTGTGTTATCACATCTTGTAGAGTTGATAATGGTCCTGTTCTTAAAAGATTCAGACCTCGTGCAAGAGGTATGGCTTCAGGGATCAGAAAACCAACAGCACATATATTAGTAGAAGTAGAGGGTAAATAGTATGGGTCAAAAAGTAAATCCTATAGGTCTTCGCCTTGGTATAAACAGAAACTGGGAAAGCAGATGGTTCCCTAATTTCAAGACTGCTTCGGCAAATCTTGGTGAAGATTATAAAATCAGAACTTATCTGAAAAAAGAGCTTTACTATGCTGGTGTTGCAAACATCATCATTGAAAGAACAGTAAAAAGACTTAGAATCACTATCGTTGCTGCTCGTCCTGGTGTTATTATCGGGAAAAAAGGTGCTGATATTGAAAAACTAAAAGTTGCACTTACTAAACTTGTAAACAAGCCAGTTTCTATCAATATCAAAGAAGAGAAAAAAGCACAAATCGCTGCACAACTTGTTGCAGAGAACGTAGCAACTCAACTTGAGCGCCGTGTTGCATTTAGACGTGCAATGAAAAAAGTTATGCAAAATGCTCAAAGAAGTGGTGCTAAAGGTATTAAAGTTGCTGTTTCTGGTCGTCTTGGTGGTGCTGAGATGGCAAGAACTGAGTGGTATCTTGAAGGTAGAGTTCCTCTACATACTCTAAGAGCAAAAATCGATTATGGTTTTGCTGAGGCTCATACTACATACGGTATCATCGGTGTAAAAGTATGGATCTTCAAAGGTGAGGTACTTACAAAAGGTATTCCTGCTGAAGCAAAAGAAGAAAAAAGAGACAACAGAAGAAAAAGAAGTCCAAGACGCGAAAAAAGCGCAAAAGGTGAATAATCATGTTGATGCCAAAAAGAACTAAATATAGAAAAGTACAAAAGGGTAGAAACCGTGGTAAAGCTAGAAGCGGTTATAAACTCGCTTTTGGTACTATCGGTTTCAAAGCTGTAGAGCACGGAAGAATCAATTCTAGACAAATTGAAGCGGCTCGTATTTCAGCTACAAGACATATTAAAAGAAATGGTAAAATCTGGATTCGTGTATTCCCAGATAAACCACTTACTAAAAAACCACTTGAAACAAGAATGGGTAAAGGTAAAGGTGGTGTTGAGCAATGGGTGATGAACATCAAACCAGGTCGTATCATTTTCGAAATGGGTGGTGTACCTGAAGCATTGGCTAGAGAAGCATTAACACTTGCTATGCATAAATTGCCATTCAAAACTAAAATCGTCACTCAGGAGATGAGCAATGAAATATTCTGATTTAGAGAATAAAAGTGTAGAAGAGTTACAAGCACTTCTTAAAGAAAAGAAGGGTGAACTTTTTACACTTAGAATTAAACATAAAACTATGCAATTACAAAACACAAGCGAACTTCGTGTTGTAAAAAAAGATATTGCTAGAATCAACACTGCAATTACTGCAGCAAGTAAGTAGGGGCTGGTAATGACACATAAGCGTGAAATTCAAGGTAACGTAATTAAGATTGCGGGTGACAAAACTGCTACTGTATTAGTAGAAAGAAGAGTTATGCACCCAAGATATCACAAAGTTGTGAAAAGATTTAAAAAATATCTTGTTCATGATGAAAGAAACGAACTAAAAGTTGGTGATGAGATCGTAGCGATTGAGTGTCGCCCAATCTCAAAAAGAAAAGCTTTTAGACTTAAGAGCATTTTAGGAGCGAAGTAATGATACAAAGTTTTTCTCGTCTAAATGTAGCAGATAACACAGGTGCAAAAGAGATCATGTGTATCAAAGTACTTGGTGGGTCTAAAAGAAGATATGCAAGAGTTGGTGACATCATCGTTGCTTCAGTAAAAAAAGCGATCCCAACTGCGAAAGTAAAAAAAGGTTCAGTTGTTAAAGCTGTTGTTGTAAGAACTAAAAAAGAGATCCATAGAGAAAATGGTTCACTTATCCGTTTCGATGACAACGCAGCAGTTATCCTTGACAACAAAAAAGAGCCTATTGGAACTCGTATATTCGGACCTATCAGTCGTGAAGTTAGATATGCAGGATTTATGAAGATCGTATCTCTTGCACCGGAGGTTGTATAATGGCAAAGTTAAAGATCAAAAAAGGTGATATGGTTCAAATCATCGCTGGTGATGACAAAGGGAAAACTGCAAAAGTTCTTCAAGTTATGCCAAAAGAGATGAAAGTAATCGTTGAGGGTTGTAAAATCGCTAAAAAAGCGATCAAGCCAACAGAAGAGAATACTAAAGGCGGACATGTAAATAAAGAGATGCCTATAGATATTTCAAACGTAAAAAAAGTGGAGGCATAAGTAGATGGCAACTCGTTTAAGAGAAAAATATGACAACTTAAAGCCTGAGTTACAACAAGAGCTTGGTATTCAAAACAAGATGCAAATTCCAGCAATTGAGAAAGTTATTATCTCTGTTGGTGCTGGTTTTGCAATGAAAGATAACAAGCTTATGCAAAATATTCAGCAAACAATCAGCACGATTGCTGGTCAACACGCAAGTATCATCTTTGCTAAGAAATCTGTTGCAGGTTTTAAAGTAAGAGAAGGTATGCCTGTTGGTGTAAGAGTTACACTAAGAGGTGAGAGAATGTATGCTTTCTTGGATAGACTAATTTCTATCGCACTTCCACGTGTGAAAGACTTTAGAGGTGTTCCAAGAAATGGTTTTGACGGTCGTGGTAACTATAACTTCGGTTTACAAGAGCAACTTATCTTCCCTGAAGTTGATTATGATTCAATCATGCAAATTCACGGTATGAACATTACAATCGTTACTACAACTGAAGATGACAAACAAGCATTTACCCTACTAGAAAAAATGGGTATGCCTTTTGCAAAAGGAAGAGAATAATGGCTAAGAAGTCTATGATCGCTAAAGCGAAAAGAACTCCTAAGTTCAAAGTAAGAGCATATACTAGATGTCAAATCTGTGGAAGACCACATTCGGTTCTTAGAGATTTTGGTATCTGTAGAGTATGTTTTAGAAAAATGGCAAATGAGGGATTGATCCCAGGTGTTAGAAAGTCAAGCTGGTAAGCCTGATACTACTAATAACTAGCAAAGGAAAAATAAAATGGTAAATGATTTAATCGCAGACGCACTTACTCGTATCAGAAATGCTGGTATGAGAAGACTTAGTACTGCTACGCTTATCCACTCTAAGAGTGTAGAAGCTATAGCAAACATCCTTGTTGAAAAAGGATATCTTGAAAGCTGTAACGTTGTAGAAGACGGTGTGAAAAAAAGCATCAATGCAGTGATCAAGTATGATGAAAACGGTAAACCGGTAATCAATGAACTTACAAGAGTATCTAAACCTGGTAGAAGAATCTATAAAGGTAAAGATGAAATCAAAAGATTCAAAAACGGTTATGGAACTATTATAGTTAGTACATCTAAGGGAATCCTACCAAATGATAAAGCATATGAGCTTGGCATTGGTGGTGAAGTTCTTTGTACAGTTTGGTAAGAGGAGAATAGCATGTCAAGAATAGGAAAAAACCCTGTAGAATTCCCAGCAGATGTAAAAGTTACTGCTGAAGGAAATGTTATCACTTTTACAAAAGGGAACAAAACTATGGACCTAGATACAAAAGGTAACGTAGAGTTCTCAATCGAAGGTAATGTACTAACTTTTAAAACTTTGTCTGATTCAAGAGAGCACAGAGCATTCTGGGGAACATACAGAGCGATTAGTGCAAATATCGTAGAAGGTTTGACAAAAGGTTTCGAGAAGAGACTTGAGATCAACGGTGTTGGTTACAGAGCAGCTGTAAAAGGTAAAGTACTTAACTTACAACTTGGTTTCTCTCATGATATCAATTATGATCTTCCAGAAGGTGTAGAAGCAGCTGTTGAGAAGAATATCATCATTTTAAAAAGTCATGATAAACAACTTCTTGGACAAGTTGCGGCTGAAATTAGAAGTTTCCGTCCACCAGAGCCTTATAAAGGTAAGGGTGTTAAATATGTTGATGAACATATTGTAAGAAAAGCTGGTAAGACAGCGAAGAAATAGGGAAGGAAGTTAAGATGAATGCAAAAGTATTAAAAAGCAAACTCGCAAATCGTTTAAAAAGAAAGAGAAGAGTTCGCTCTAAAATCAGCGGAACTGCTGAACTTCCTCGTGTTTCTGTATTTCGTTCAAATCGCTATCTAACTGTTCAAGCGATTGATGATACAACTGGAACAACTTTGGTTGGTATGAACTCAAAAGCTATCTCTGCTAGAGCGAACAAAGCTGGTGCAGAAGCATTAGCTGCTGAATTTGCTGCTAAACTAAAAGAGAAAAACATTAGTTCGATCGTATTTGATCGTAACGGTTACCAATACCACGGTGTTATCGCGGCATTTGGTGATGCACTTCGTGCGAACGAAATCAAGTTCTAGGGGACACAATGGAAATCAATAGAGAAGAATTTGAAGAAACGATCGTAAATATCGGTCGTGTTACTAAAGTTGTAAAGGGTGGTAGAAGATTTAGATTTACTGCTCTTGTTGTTGTTGGTAACAAAAAAGGTGTAGTTGGTTATGGTGTTGGTAAAGCAAAAGAGGTTCCTGATGCGATCAAAAAAGCAGTAGATGAAGCGTTTAAAAATCTTACTACTGTTAAGATCAAAGGAACTACTGTTGCTCATGACATTGAACACAAGTACAATGCAAGTAGAATACTTATAAAACCAGCTTCTGAAGGTACGGGTCTTATCGCCGGTGGTGCTGCTCGTCCAGTGTTAGAGCTTGCTGGTTTCCAAGATGTTCTTACAAAGTCTATCGGTTCTAACAACCCAAATACTTTGGTACGTGCAACAATCGAAGCACTTTCAAGAATAAAAGGATAAGCAATGGGTATTGAAAATTTAACTCCAGCTGCTGGTTCGACTCACTCTAGAAAAAGAGTAGGTCGCGGTCAAGGTTCAGGTATGGGTAAAACTTCTACTCGTGGTCAAAAAGGTCAAAAGAGTAGAACTGGTTATAAAAGAAAGAGAAACTTTGAAGGTGGTCAACAACCACTTGCAAAAAGACTTCCAAAGATCGGTTTTCACTCAAGAGTGATTAAACCATATGTGATCAATATTGCGAAAGTAAAAGCTGTTGCTGAACTTGAAGAGATTACAATGGAGTCTATCAGAAGTGTACATAAAATCGCTAACAGTGTTAAAAAAGTGAAACTCATCGGTAGCGGTGCAAAAGATCTTGCATCTAAAATCAAAGATGAAAATGTAACAACTTCAGGTAAATAGCCGTGAATAAGAATCTAGTAAATAAAATACTTATTACGATAGGTTTTTTATTTCTTTACCGAATGCTGGCATACGTGCCAGTTCCCGGCGTTGATGCAAGTGTGATCGCATCTTTTTTTAAAGATCACCAAAACGACGCTTTAGGGCTTTTTAACATGTTCAGCGGAAACGCAGTACAACGACTCTCAATTATCTCCCTTGGTATTATGCCTTATATTACCGCTTCAATCATTATGGAACTTTTAGCTGCTACATTCCCTAACCTTGCTCAAATGAAAAAAGAGCGTGATGGTATGGTAAAATATATGCAGATTATCCGTTATGCGACCATCGTTATAACACTTGTTCAAGCAGTTGGTGTAAGTGTAGGTCTTCAAAGTCTTACAGGACCAAATGGAAGCAATGCGATTTTAGTGGATACAACTACCTTTGTTACTATGGCAGCTATCTCTATGCTTGCAGGTACAATGTTACTTATGTGGATAGGTGAACAGATCACTCAAAATGGTATTGGTAATGGTATCAGTTTAATTATCTTTGCAGGTATCGTTTCAGCGATCCCTAGTGCTATTGGTAAAACTGTAACAATGGTAAATACAGGAGCCATGAGCTTTTTAACAGTTTTAGCTATCCTTGCACTTATTATCGTTACTGTGGGTGTGATCATTTATGTGGAACTTGGAGAGAGAAGAATTCCAGTTACATATGCGAAAAAAACGATCATGCAAAACCAAAATAAAAGAGTGATGAACTACATCCCTATCAAAGTAAACCTTTCAGGTGTTATCCCTGTTATCTTTGCAAGTGCGATACTGATGTTCCCTATGACTCTGCTCTCAAGCAGTACCAATCCAACTGTACAACATATTGCAGATATCTTGCATCCTGGTGGATATGTGTTTAATATACTTGACTTTTTACTTGTAGTGTTCTTTGCATTTTTCTATGCAAGTATCACTTTTAATGCAAAAGATATCGCAGATAATTTAAAACGTCAGGGTGGATTTATTCCAGGTATTAGAACAGGTGAAGCAACAAAAGAGTTTTTAAATGAAACTGCTTCAAGACTTACTTTTACCGGAGCACTTTATCTAGGATTAGTTGCAACAGTTCCTTTTATGATCATAAAAGGTCTTGGAGTACCTTTCTTCTTTGGTGGGACTGCAGTGCTTATCGTTGTTCAAGTGGCACTTGATACGATGAGAAAAATAGAGGCTCAGATCTATATGAGCAAATATGAAACACTTAGTGCAGTTGGTCTGTAAAAGATGGCCATCGCTTTAAGAAAACCGCACGAAATCGAGAAACTTCGCGAAGCAAACCGCATTGTTGCGGGTGCTCTCGCTCTTCTACAAGAAAATACAAAACCAGGTATGAGTTTAAAAGAACTTGATGCAATGGCTGAAGAGTACATTATAAGTCAAGGTGCAAGACCATCTTTTAAAGGATTATATGGTTTTCCTTCATCTGTATGTACTTCACTTAATGAAGTAATTATCCATGGTATTCCAACTGATTATAAGCTTCAAGAGGGTGATGTTATCGGATATGATATCGGAACTGAAAAAGATGGCTGGTTTGGTGATGCTGCTGTTAGTGTAGGTGTTGGAAAGATTTCAAAGGAAGATGAAGATCTTATAGCTTGTGCAAAAGATACGCTTTATTATGCTATTGAAAATATTAAAGAAGGGATGCGCTTTAAAGAGCTTTCTTATTTGATGGAACAATATATACTAGAGCGTGGGTACGTTCCACTACGAAACTTTTGTGGGCATGGTATTGGGAAAAAACCGCATGAAGAACCGGAAATCCCTAATTATCTTGAGGGAAAAAACCCAAAAGCCGGTCCAAAGATCAAAAATGGAATGGTATTTTGTTTAGAACCGATGATCTGTCAAAAAGATGGAGAAGCGGTGATACTCGAAAATGGTTGGGATGTAGTAAGTAAAGATGGCCTTCGTGGTTCACATTATGAGCATACCGTTGCAGTGATAAACGGTAAAGCTGAAATATTATCAAAGATATAAGGATTACAAAATGGCGAAATCTGATGTAATTGAAGTAGATGGTAAAATCATTGAGGCTTTGCCTAATGCAACTTTCCGTGTAGAGTTGGACAATGGGCATGTTGTACTTTGTCATATCGCAGGAAAAATGCGTATGCATTATATAAAGATCCTTCCAGGGGACAGAGTAAAGTTAGAACTTACTCCATATTCACTCGATAAGGGAAGAATCACTTACCGTTATAAATAACCCTCTTTCATATAGGGTTATTTATACCTTTTATTTCTTTTGCTCTTCTTTATAACTTTTCTTTTTAATTTTTATTTCAATTCAACAATATACTATTATACCAATAATTTATAAGGGAAATAATGCAATGAAAGAGATTATCTTAGGTGGTGGATGTTTTTGGTGTATAGAGGGTGTTTTTAGAAGAGTCAAAGGTGTTGCAGAAGCACAAAGTGGATATGCTGGAGGTCAAAGAGAAAATCCAACCTATAAACAAGTATGTAGTGGAGCTACAGGACATGCAGAGGTAGTTAAGATAATTTATGATGAGAATGAGATAACACTAGAAGAGATACTTGATATCTTTTTTGCTATTCATGATCCAACGACACTTAACCGCCAAGGTGCAGATATAGGAACTCAGTATAGAAGTGTGATCTATTATGGAAATGATGAAGAAAAAGAGATCATCCAAAAAGTGATAACTAAAGCTCAAAAAGAGTACAGAGATCCTATCGTTACAGAAGTCTCGCCAAAACCTATTTTTTATCCAGCAGAAGAGTACCATCAAAACTATTATGACCTTAATCCAAATCAAGGGTATTGCCAAGTGGTAATCAAGCCAAAGATTCAAAAGTTTTTAACAAAATTTACTGATAAGATCAAAAAGTAGTTCATTTTTAAGAGCTACTTTTTAAAAAAAGCAAAACCGTTCTTTTTTTCTTTTTTTACTTTATACATTGCTTGATCTGCTTTTTTGAGTAAGATCGATAAAGATTCTCCATCATTTGGAAATAAACTAATACCAATACTCACTGAAACACCGAGTTGTTTGTATCTTTTATCGATATTGTTATCGATGGATAGTAATGTCTTTTCGATAAACTTGTTGAGATTACTTTGATCTATGTCGGTATAAACGATAATGAATTCATCTCCACCAATACGTGCAACTACATCACTGTTACGAACGATTTTTTGGAGTGTTTTGGCAAAGTTTTTTAAGAGGTTATCTCCTTCTTTATGTCCCAATGTATCGTTAACGTTTTTAAAGTTATCGATATCAATATATAAAATAGCGAATTTTTTATAATTTCTTTTAGAGTAAGCAATGATGTAGTTCATTTTTTCTTGAAGTGAATGTCTGTTATGTAAATGAGTTAATTGGTCATGTGTTGAAAGGTATTCAAGTTTGTTTTTGAGTTCATACTCTTTTGTAATATCTTTGATAAGCCCTTCAACTGCATGAAGTTCTCCATTTTCATCAAATACAGGATATATAGATGCCTCAAAATAAATCTTATGATTATTATGATTTTTTCTTGGAAGTCGAATAAGAATCGGTTCATATTCTATTTGGTTTTTAATAGTTTGAAGTTCTTGAAGAAGATGAATGTTAAATGGGTCATTTTCAAGTATCGAAATAACTGATTTATTGATAATCTCTTGTGGAGAGTATCCCAGGATAGAGAAAACGGATTCACTAATATAATCTATAGAAAGGTTCTTATCAAGTGAAAAGAAGATGTATTGTTTGCGTAGAGCATACATTAAACGGCTAAAACGTTCTTGAGAAGCTTGAAGCTGACTTTTCACTTGATGTTCAAGGTCATTATAAAGTTCCCTCATCTCTTTAGATGAAAGTTCTAGTGAGCGCTCTAAGAGTTTTCTATCTTCATCTGCATCTTTATAGGCTTGGTCAACGAGTTCTAGGAACTTCTTATCAACATTTGCACCAGTCTTTTTTAATTGTCTTTGTAGTAGTTTATGCATCTTTTTCCCAAATAGCAGTAAGTGTCATAGTTTGGTTGTGTAGATCACAACAGCGGTTACTTGTAGGAGAGATCTCGCCAAAAGAGTACATCCCTATTTGGTGTGTTTTTTTTGGTAAGACTTCAAGCATCACTTCAAGTTCCTCTTCAGTTCTTTGTTTTAAAATGAGTTTTCTTCCTATACAACTAATAGCTATGTTTAATAATGCTTCATCATTATAGTGACTCAAATCAAGTGCACTTGCAGCTTCTTCTGCCGCATTGATTACACGATCATAGTTTGCTTTCATAAAAGTTACCAGACTTCCTTCTGGAATATCACCGGCAAATGTGATAGAGTTGCTTTCTTCATCGACAGCCAGGATAGTTCGAATGATCTCTTGATCCTTGCCTGTTTGAATAAGTATAGGAAAGTATAAACCACTAAGAGGAAGTTGTTGTGCTTTCTCTCCAAGGTATGTTTTATAGATCTCAAGAGCTGGTTTATGGTCGAGTTCATAAAGAATATTATCCTTTGATCTTGTAACAATACGTTGTATGCCAAATGGATCAAGACCATCTTTATAACTTGTTTTGAATTCAATAGTATCTGAGTAAAAAGCTACTGCACAGATCTGATGTTCTGTTACAGTATCGTTTAGAAGTGTCCATGTATGTTCAAACGAACCATCATCTCCTGCTAATGCACCACTTGTAAAGATATTGTTTGGAAGAGAATCTTGCATTGCATCGGTAAATTGTGAACCGTTTACATGTAAACCATCACTTAGAACAAAAATGCTTTTGAGATCAGGTGTATAAAGTTCTTGGGCTATCTCTTTAGCAATGTTTTTGGACCCTTGTGTATCAGTGATATTTTTAGCTGTAAGTTTAAATAGTGTTTTTGAAAAGTTCATAACAGCAATAACGATCGAATCCTCATTGATTTCATCTTCATAGATGTTCCCGGCACTTGAACATCCGATAATATTACTTTGAGGAAAATAGTTACGGATCATAGGAAGATGTTTTTGCATCCTTTGGAGAGAATAGGTACTAAAAAGGATGATCAATGTATTGTGTGAATCAAGTGTTGTATCTAATCTCTTATTCCATTGTGAAGTGTATATATATGTCTGCAATCGCATATTAACTCCTCATTAAAACATTATAGAGCGACTCAACTTACAAATAGTTTACATGTAAGATCTTTAAACTTCCCTCCAAAGAAAAATTGACTATAATATCTTTATGGAAATATTACTTGAAGAGCTTTATAAGACAGAGATATCATTTGAGCGTTATCATGATCGTAAGGTGTTTTTAGATAATAAGAGCTATCAGATTATCGGTATAACGCTTAGTGGGAAAACAAAGCTTGTTAAGAGCTATCTATCTGAATTAAAGAAAAGATCATATCTTTATATAGATTGTCGTGATGAACGTATAGAAGTAGAAGAACTCAATGCCTCTTTGGATCGGTTTTGTCGACAAAACAATATCGATACTCTTGTTTTAGATAACTACGAAAGGGGGATCAAGATACCAAATGTTTCTCAATTGATCGTTATATCTGAAGTAAAGCAAGATCTTGATTTTTTAGAACTTATTACCCTTTTTCCTTTGGATTATGAAGAGTTTTTGGCATATGAACATAAGTTTGATTCTACGGCTTTAAATCATTATTTACAATTGGGTTCATTGCCTGTAATGCATAAACT
>Ga0256843_1000356_pt1 | contig 39423 bp, 31 predicted proteins | sample AlvinellametaG_FD_191572 | JGI IMG/M metagenome (GOLD analysis project Ga0256843, IMG submission 191572) | Pompeii worm associated microbial communities from hydrothermal vent at the East Pacific Rise, Pacific Ocean - Alvinella | ecosystem: Host-associated > Annelida > Integument > Unclassified ...
CTCGAACCTGTGACCGTCCCGACATAAAGTCGGGATGCGCTATCCAGCTGAGCTACGCGACCTCATTTTAGTCACTTTACTTTTCATTAATTTCAATTCGCGTATCTTACAGTTTCTCCTCGAACCTGTGACCGCCCCGACCGAAAGTCGGGATGCGCTATCCTCCCGATACTTCGGGAACGCAATCTATTGTTAGGTCGGGGTAGCAGGATTCGAACCTGCGGTCTCCTGCTCCCAAAGCAGGCGCGATAACCGGGCTTCGCTATACCCCGAAAATTGCGGAGAGACAGGGATTCGAACCCTGGCATCGCTTGCGCGATGACAGATTAGCAATCTGCTCCGTTACCACTCCGGCACCTCTCCATTGCTTTTTCAAAAAAACTAATTCTGAATTGCGAGTGCAAAGATAAAACCCTTTGTTTAATTAAACAAGAAAAAAAAGAGTTTTTTAAATTGAATTTTAAATGATATTTTTTTATATCATTTGAAATGAATTAAAGGTCTTTTAGATTTTTTACACCATTCTCCACCGCTTTCATATTTAAAGCTAAAACTATCAGATGATCACCACTATCAACCTTTCTATTTTTTTCGGCATCCTTGGTCGGGTTAATAATAACATCGCGAGTAATCCCCTCTCCTTCTTCAGTTTGTAATAATTCTTTAATAATATTTTGATCAATGATGATATTGTCATTTTCATCATGAAAAACAATATGAATGGCAACCAAAAGGATATTCTGCTGTCTTAGTAATATTAGTAATTCATCAAAAGTTTTCCTACCAAATGTCTGTTTTGTGGCAATGATAAATCAATTTTATAAAACTCATTATCATCGTTATATTGCATGATTTCATCTAATACCTTTGAAATTCCATGATTGAATAATGACTGTTTCATTATGGCATGCCTATAGTTGCCGGCTACCACAATTTCATTGGCACCGGCATCAATAAGGCTCTCTTTATAATCGCCGTTATTCAACTCGGCTATCATATAGGCAACTTATACCAAAACGATATCTATACTTTAAGACAATTGGTAAACAAACCAAAGAAAATCAACCCCAACTATTCCGGATATTCAACACGCAGGTGATAAATATTTTTTAATTTCTTTTTAAATAATTTCTTAATAGTGGAAATCTCTTTCAAAGTTATATTGGCATTATCCAACAAACCTGAGTGTAACTGGTGATCAATTATTTTATCGACAAAATTATCTATTTTTTCAGCCGTTGGTTCTCGCAAACTCTTTGAGGCGGCTTCTACCGAATCGGCCATCATCAAAATGGCGGTTTCTTTTGAAAAAGGATTGGGCCCGGGATAACGAAATTTTTCTATATCAACATCTGGATTATTTTCCAAAGCTTTTTTATAAAAATATTGCACTATACCACGTCCGTGATGGGTGCGAATAAAATCAATAATTCTGTCCGGAATATTATTTTTGCGCGCCAACTCTACGCCGTCCAATACATGTTGAATAATAATACGGGCACTGTCTTCAGCTGACAAATCATCGTGATAATTGACGCCGGATGTTTGATTTTCGGTAAAATAAAAAGGATTAAGCATTTTGCCGATATCATGATACAAAGCGCCTGCCCGCACCAATAACGAATTGGCATTGATGGCATTAGCTGCCGATTCGGCTAAGTTAGCCACTTGCATCGAATGGTTAAATGTTCCGGGCGCCTTGTCTGATAAACGTTTGAGCAACTTTGAATTGGTATTGGTCAACTCCAATAAAGAGACATCTGATACCAAACCAAATAGCTTTTCATAAACCAATATAAGTTGGTGAGATAAGGCTATGGATAAAACACCATTGACAATAAAATACCATAAAACCGAATAATCTATACTACTTAAATCCGCCTCATAAATCAGATGAAAAGACAAGTAACCAATAATATATACAAACAAAATATTTCCGACCGATGTAAATAGATTGGAGCGCTTAGTCATTTCCGAAACCGTTAAAATACTAACAATACCGGCCATAATTTGCAGAAAAATAAATTCAAAACTGTTATTGACTACAAATCCTAATAATAATATGGTGAGCACATGCACAAAAAGTCCCACACGAGCATCAAAAAAAGCTTTTAAAATCAAAGGTAAAATAACCAAAGGAACCACAAATATATAAGCAGGATAATACTTAACGGTAATTGTTGTAAGTGCTACCATCAACACCATGTTAAAGATGATTAAACTCAATTTGATATTATTGTCATAAATCTCTGGACGGTATTTTTTTAGAAATAATAATAACATTAAAAGCACCATGGCAACCAAAATACCATATCCCAAATAGGTCCAATATTTTTGGGAGGCTTTGCTTCTGTAAAAGCCGGCGGCTTGTTTTAAAGAATTGAGTATTTCATATTTTTGAGTATTAATTTTTTGTCCTTTTTTAATAATGACACTACCCTTTTTTACCACACCTTTATTTAAACTAATATGAGATAATGACCTGTTTATCAACTCTTTTCTGTAAATATCATTAGGAACCAAATTAACCGGCAAATGCGTTATATACAAATTTGCAAAAAAGTTAGCAAGGGTGTCATTTGCAATATTAGAGACTACAAAGGAATATAATTTATTTTTTGTCAATAATCTATCTACAGAAATTTCTTTAAACCTCTGATTATCAACAATATTTACAACCGGCAAATGATAAGATTCGGGTAAAGATGCCGCCAATCCTTCTTTATAAATACGTTGTATCAAAAAACGATTGGTTCGCAAAAGTTTTGACGATGTTTTAAAATCAAAATTTCGTTTTTTAATCAACATTCCGGTTTCAGAAAGAATTTGATCAGTATCCACAGGCTTTTTTTCATAAAAAACCGGTGTATTTTTAATTATTGAATCCTTTTCTTTTTCTATACTCGATTGTGATTTTTTTATGGCAAAATCAAAAGGAGCAGACAAATCTTTGTACTGCCATATCTTATTTTTGGCAAAATCATACCTAAACTGTCCCAATTGTAAAAAAAGATAAACAATTAAAAACAAAGCACTGCCAAAAATTACAGACTTGTATATAATAGTAGAGTTGCGGTATATATAATTTAAAATATTTTTCATGAAAGCCTTAGAATATCTTAAGGATGTTTATTCAAAAATATAATTTTTTTCTCACATAGATGCATCTAATTGTGCAATTATTTGTAATTTTATGCCAATTTAAAAAAAACTTAATTATGAAATCACCTCAAGATATAGTTATCATTTCTTATGCCAGAACGCCCATAGGCAGTTTTAACGGTTCACTAGCCGGTATTTCCGCCCCCAAACTTGGAGCCGTTGCTATTAAAGGCGCTTTAAACAAAATAAATCTATCACCTGACAAAGTTGATGAAGTATACATGGGTAATGTATTGCAAGCCGGCGAAGGACAAGCTCCGGCTCGTCAGGCAAGTATTTTTGCCGGCATTCCCAATACGGTGCCGGCCACTACGGTTAATAAAGTCTGCGCCTCAGGCATGAAAGCCGTTAGTATGGCGGCACAAGCCATTAAAGCCGGCGATGCCGAAATCATAGTAGCCGGTGGCATGGAAAACATGTCACAAGCCCCCCATTATCTGATGGGCAGAAAAGGTGTTAAGCTCGGTGACATTACTCTTAAGGACGGTCTGATAAAAGACGGTTTGTTAGATGTTTACTCACAACAACACATGGGCGTTTTTGCCGACCTGTGTGCTACCAAATATGACATCAGTCGCGAAGCTCAAGATGCTTTTGCAATGACTTCTTATAACCGGTCTGCCGCTGCCTGGAAAAATAATATCTTTGACAATGAGGTGGTGCCGGTCGAAATTCCACAACGCAAAGGAGATCCTATTATTTTTGCCGAAGATGAAGAGTATAAAAATGTTAAATTTGAAAAAATACCACTCTTAAAACCCGTCTTTACCAAAGACGGCACAGTAACAGCAGCCAATGCCTCCACCATTAATGACGGCGGTGCTGCCTTGATCATTACTACCCGCCAAAAAGCACAAGAACTAGGAATCAAACCTTTGGCAAAAATTGTCTCTTATGCCGATGCAGCGCAAGAGCCCGAATGGTTTACCACCGCACCGGCCAAAGCTATTCCTAAAGCCCTTAAAAAAGCCGGTTTGAGCCTTGAAGATATGGATTATTTTGAACTCAATGAAGCTTTTTCGGTCGTTGGTTTGGTCAACGAAGAGTTGTTAAACATTGATCCTGAAAAATGTAACATCTACGGCGGTGCGGTTTCATTGGGACATCCCCTTGGTGTCAGTGGCGCCCGTATTATTATGGCACTCATCAATGCGCTTAAAAGAAACAACGGAAAATATGGAGCCGCAGGCATTTGTAACGGTGGTGGCGGTGCCGGTGCTATGATTATTGAAAATGAAGTATAATGAAATTTGCCCGTAACACATTTTAATACTTTTTATTACAATGAAAACTCTTTATTATCAGGACCAAACCTTTGATCTTTAAAAGGTAAAGATTTCAAAACCAATTATTATGATGTGGAAACGGGAGATTATTATTGGATTTCGGGTTATAATTCCAATATTTTGACCAAAATGAGGCTGTCTTAAAAGTGTTTTATTTAAATAATTTGACATAAAATTAATTGATAAGTCGTAGATTTTCAAGTTAAAGATTTCTCTCATTTGTTCGAAATGACAGATAATTCACTCTTTTGAAACAGCCTCATCAATACGAAACATGCCCGAACAAGCCGGTAAACTTATTCACTAACCATAAAAAAATCCTTTCAACTTTTAACTTTTAACTCATATGTATGCTATAAATTTTGCAACTATTGTGCCCATTAGAGCTGACCATGCCGATGAGGCCGAAATTATGACCCAAATGCTTTTTGGCGACACTTTTGAAATATTAGACACCTATAAACAATGGAAATATATCAAAACGACCTATGACCAATATGAAGGGTGGATAGATGAAAAGGTTGTTTTGAATTTGTCAAAAGACACCTTTGAAGCTATCAACACTCAACCTAAATATTATACTGCCGATATAGTAACCGAAGTCATTTTTCCGAAATCAGGGCGTTTTTTACTTCCTATGGGTAGTGTTTTGCCATATTTTAATCCCGAAAAAATGACCCTGAAAATGGGTGAAGAAACCGGTATCTTTACAGGCGAATATATCACAGGAAAGCATAACAAACAAGCGGTTTTAGACTTAGCTTTTACATACGAAAACAGTCCGTATTTATGGGGAGGCAAAACCCATTTTGGGCTCGATTGCAGCGGGCTGACCCAAATGGCTTATAAAATTTGCGGACATCATCTCTTAAGAAATGCCAAAGATCAAGCTACACAAGGCGTTTCTATTAAATTATCAGAAGCAGAGCCCGGAGATTTGGCTTTTTTTACCAATGATAAAGGTAAGGTCATTCATGTTGGATTTTTGCTTGGTGACGGCCGCATTTTTCACTCCCACGGCAATGCTCATATTGACCCGATTGACGAAAAAGGTATTTGGAGTAATAAATTTCAACGCTACTCACACCGGTTAAGCGAAGTAAAAAGAATTATTTAAACAAAAAAGAGGCTGTTTCAAAAGAGTGAATTATCTGTCATTCCTCATCCCGCAAGTGCGGGATGAGGAATCTCATATCTGATAATCAATAGCTTATATTTTTATTATTATATGAATTGTTTATAAAAAATACTTTTGAGACAACCTCTTTTTTATGATCATAAATCATTTTGCTTACAAAGTAATTTTAAATAATAAATTCTTTAGCCCTTCCCTATTTATTCCTGAGATTGAATATATTTATCTAATGCCTGCACATTGCTTTCAAATTCAAATACATTATTGACTTTATAAAAATTTTCCAAATCATAAATATAGTGATATGCATATTTGGCCAACTTCAATTTGTTCTGATCAAAATCAAACAAACGCAAAATTTGAACCAATTGGTTTACGGTCATACAGTCATTTTGTTTAATTATTTGTTTTGCCACGCGCAATTTACTATCTTCAAATGATTGTTTGTCAATGGCTTGTAACATATTTCCAAACCTTTCTTCAGTAACGGGCGGGGTGCAACCGACAGGTCCGTTATAATCGGGCACATACATAACAGACATTGCTGGATTACCCGTTACATTATTATGTATGTTAATATTAATTTGTCCGGTTTGATTTACCGAACCGCTTCCGGATTGCATAGCGGTAGTTGTTCCGAAATGATAAATTTGATGCGCCGGCATATTAGGCATTTGATCGCCTACGGGATATACATCGGCAATAACAAAGTCGCCGCCTCTTACTCTTCTTTTAGGAGGATATACTTCATATACAATTTCCGAGAGTGGTGGCAAATATAATTGGCCGGTAACTATAACATAAGGTCTATTTAAAAATTTAACTTTTACATTATAATAATTATTCGTCAAATCTAAAATTCTAAGTTCTTGCAAACCATGCGAATTCATCAGTTTATTATTAATAAAAACTTGTATCGGTTCCTCATTACCTGAGACTAACACCAAACTTCTTTGGCTCTGTGCATAAAGTGCCATACCAACCCAAAGAAAAGCTAAAAGAAATAGTTTCTGTTTCATATCTTTACATTTATAAATATATTTTATTATAACTTTGCCAAAAGTATGCCAAAAAAGTTCGATTGAAAAATGTTCTTTAATACTTAATCAATCCACATCCGTATACCGGCTTGTAAAGCATGTAGTGTTTCATGCGATTCAAAATATTGATAATTTAATTCAATAATCCATTTTCGATTAATGGCTTTTTCCACCCCGACAAAAAAACCAATTTGATAATTATTGAATGTATCTCCGTCAGAAGTATTGGTGTAAATAATATTATTGTTGAGTTCTACTTGATATGTATATTGCCCGTAAAGCTTTTTAGCGATAAAAACGCCGGCTTTGGGTTGCCATTTATATTTATTGTATTGCATATAAAAAGCCTGTTGCAAAGTATACAAAGTTTGGTCAAGCTGGTAAATAACGTCGCTGGAATGCAATTCTGAGGCACCATTATACAACTGTATAGATAACTGTGTGTTAAAATTAAAATCAGGCATTTCAAATAATAGTAAAGATGCACCGGCTCCAAACTGATAACCCATTTTAGAGCTAGAATGGTAATATTGAGAATGTATAACAGTAGCACCTCCATCAACAAAAACCGAGAAAAAATGCTGATCAGTTTTAGAAACATTATCATTGGCCTGTGACCATACATTCATAGAAATCAAGAAAAAACATAAATAAAAAATGACTTTCATTTTATTGATTATTAAGTGAATAATGCAAATCCAACCTGCCTTTGGTAAAGGTGTGTTTGGTATTGTTTTGGCCGGCATATTGTCCCTCAAAAAGTGCCCTGACAATATTATTTTTCTGATCGATTTCAAGTATGTAAATATATGTATCTTGACCGGCAGTATTAATATCTACGCCATTATTAGTAAAATAACTGTTGTTACCGGTATTTGTATCAAAATAATATTTGCCTTGTCCGTGATAATGATTGATATTAAAATGTAAAAAACTACTACCGGAATCTTTGGTAGTTTGGACACAAAATGACAAATGCAAAGTATCTTGATTATTATATTGCATGGTAACCAAACTATTTTGTATACCAGAATGAAAATAGCACGTCACCTTATCATATTCTTGCCCGTTGTAAATGTAATATAGCGAATCTTCTCCCAACTCACTATATTGTTTCTGACAACTATTAACCCATAATAACAGGGCAGATAAAAAAACAAAAACAAACAATTTTTTCAACATAAGCAGTTGATCTTAAAACAAATTTAAACAAATTTATTGAAATTGAATACCAAACACAAATAATTTTATAAGCGAAGGTCATAAGCAATGACCAATTGCACCATTTCATTATATGAACGAATGCCGGATTTTTGTTTATTAAGTTTTAAATAAGCATCATAACCTTTTGAAAAATCTATAGGAAAACGATACTTTTGATGAAAATCACGTGCTTCTCTGTAATTTTTAATAACGCCTTTATGTATTTTTTTTAAACTTTCCTTATAAACATCTATATCATAACGTTTTAACTCAACCAAGAAATAATACAAGGCATCAATATTTCCGGCATAATTAAAATAAATATCAGGATGATTGACTGCCGCCAGATACCCTAAAAAATTAGCCTCATTTTCCGGTGCAAATCCCAATTGGTGAGCGACTTCATGAGAAGCAATAGCCGGCAAAAAAACTTTGGGATAAAACTTATTAATTTGCGCTTCGCCGGTAAACGGATTCAGATATCCACTCACCGACATATAAGAAATTTGTCTGCTAAACATTGAGGCTTTAATACATGGCACACGGTATTTGGTCTGTATATAATCTTCAATATTTTTATAACCTTCCGGCGTTTTACCTATAATGCGATCTATACCATAAGGCACTTCTACCGGCAACGTATCATTTCCGGTAATAGCCAACTGCAAGCGATTGCTACGACTTATCAAACTGTCGGTTACTTGTAACAATTGTGTTGCTGTATATTTGGTTTCATTTAACTGCAGCAAACGGCTCAATGGTTCTCTAAAATAATTTAACCCCCATGAGAGATAAAAAATCCAGATGGTTTTAAGCAAAAACATAGATAATTTTTGCAAATGTTGTTGCGGATGCTTTATATTGATTATAAGCAGTAACACATGATATATAAAATAACTGAATCCCCAGAAATAAAGCAAATCGCCGATAGAAAATGGAAACCAAGCGGCAATCCACCGGTTGATTACGGCAATAACCGGATAAATACTCCGGGCATAAACCGTCTCAATCCCCTGAGGCCATAAACTCAACATCTGAATAATAAGTATGGTAAGTAACCAATAAATGAGATGCTGAACCAATACCGGTTTTTTTTTAATCAATGACCACTGCATAATTTAATCAAAAACAATATGAACGGTTTTGTTTTTATCCAAGCCCAACAAAGTGTTGGCACCACCGGTTTGACGATTACTTTTATAAATAAAAATTTCAAAATGATCAAACCGGTTAAAATGTGCAAACATGTGGCCTTCTACCGTCACCATTTGATCTTGGTGTAATAATGCATCATTATAGGAACTTAAAATACGGTCCATTACATAATGACTGACTTTTATTTTAAAAGGACGATTTTTTTGCCATTGTAAAAAATCTTGACGAAGTAAATTAAACACAGCATTGCCATAATGATCAGTATAAATTACTTTGGGAGCTATAAGAGCCACTTCTCCGGTAGCTTCATCATATTTTACCAAGGGTTTTGAGAGACTAAGACGTTTATAATCATCCATAATCTCTCCCAATTCAGAAGGCGACACACCCTGTGATAACAATTGGGCGGTTTTGAGTTGGACGGTCATAAAACTATCATCTTCTTCAATATTCAAAGCGTAAACCAACATATTGGGATCCTCCAGAGCAGTCGTTAGTATCCCGTTGTCTTTTCCCAAATAAAACTGACCGCGACTCCGAATTAAAACCGGATTTTGATCAGAATTAACAGCACTTTCAACCCCAACAATATGTATGCTCCTCTCGGGAAATTTTTTCAAACTGTTTTTTATAATATAAATGGCTTCATCAGGGTCAAACGGTAAAATGTCATGAGATATATCCACCAACCGGGCATCGGGTATTAATTGTAATATCTGGCTTTTTAAATAAGCCAAATCCGGATCTTTTTGTCCAAAATCGGTGGTTAAAGTAATAATTGGCATTATTTTAGTGCATTTATGAATGAAAATAATTAACTTTGATTAAAATATCAAAAAACAAAGATACAAAATATGACAGAACGTTTATTGGAAATTAACGGCATTGACCCTGTTGTTTTTAGCGGTGTGAAAAATGACAATATCAACTTTTTAAAATCTTTTTACCCCAAATTGAAAATAATATTCCGAGGTAACCAAATCAAAGCTTACGGCGAAGCCGAAATATTAGATGAGTTTGAACAAAAACTCGATTTAATCTTGCAACATATTCAAAAATTTGACAAGCTGGACAAAGAAACCATTGAGCAAATTTTGACGACCAATCAGCGCGATTACAGAGATTTTGTCAACAATGATGATGTTATAGTGCACGGCGTCGGTGGCAAGCTTATCAAACCTTTAACACCCAATCAACGTAAAATAGTGGTTTCTTCCCAAAAAAACGATATGATATTTCTGGTAGGGCCTGCCGGCACCGGAAAAACTTTTGTAAGTGTGGCTTTGGCGGTTCGCGCTTTAAAAAATAAAGAAGTCAAGCGGATTATTTTAACCCGGCCTGCGGTGGAAGCCGGAGAAAATCTCGGTTTTTTGCCCGGCGACTTAAAAGAAAAACTCGATCCGTATTTGCAACCGCTGTATGATGCTTTGCGCGATATGATTCCACACGAACGATTGGAAAGTTATTTGGAAAAAGGTATTATACAAATCGCACCATTGGCATTTATGCGTGGGCGCACCTTAGACCATGCCTTCGTTATACTGGATGAAGCCCAAAACACAACGCATAATCAGATGAAAATGTTTTTGACCCGAATGGGCAAAAATGCCAAATTTATAATTACCGGCGACCCGGGACAAATAGATTTACCGCGCAAACAAGTATCAGGTTTAAAAGAAGCATTGGGTATTTTAAAATCGGTAAAGGGGATTGATATCATTCATTTAAACGACCGCGATGTCGTGCGACACCGCTTGGTCAAAAAAATTATTGATGCTTATAAAACTTTGGACTGACAATCACGCCATCTTAATACGAGAATCTACCACAAACAACTCTTTACCGGTTGCCAAAACAGGGTTCAAATCCATTTCAACAATTTCGGGATAGGTCATCACCAAGTCCGACACTTTTTGAATTATATCAATAAAAGCATCAATATCAATACCTTCCTGTCCACGTGTTCCTTTCAAAAGCGGATACATTTTTAATTGTTGCAATTTTTGACGAATTTCCGTTTTGTTTACCGGTGCCAAAATACTTTGAAAATCTTTTAAAACTTCGATATAAATACCACCCATGCCAAATAAAATCAGATGGCCGAAATCCTTTTCTTTTTTAACCCCCACAAACAATTCCATGCCTTTTTTTTGCGCTTGCACCAACACGCCCTTTGCCCCCGGTATTTGGGTTAATTCGAAAAAATGCTTTTTAAAATCGGCTTCGTTTTGAATATTTAAACGCACGCCATTGACATCGGACTTGTGCAAAATACCCACTACTTTTAATACGACCGGAAATTTCTCCCGGGCAAATTTCAATGCTTCTTCTATATTGGTAAAAACAGCTTCTTCCACAACAGGAAAATCAAAACTTTTTAACAAATGATAAGCTTCTTGAGGTGACAAATAACCTTTTTTAAAAGTATTTTTGTTAGAATGAAATGGTATTTGATGGCCTTTTTGAATATCAAAATCGCGCTCTCGCATTTTTTTCAAATGGTAAAAAGCCTTGGCAAAAGCTTGTCCGAATAACACTTCGTCAGGAAAACCGGCAAAGCCTTTTTGATGAAAATAAGCAATTTCATCAGCCACATTAACCACAGAAGGCAAGATGGGATAAATAGGTTTTTTGCCATTTTGGATATGGTGCATCAAGACATCATAAACCTCGTAAACTTGAAATAAACCGGGGCTGCCAAAAATAACAGCTGAAGCATCTATTTGGTCAAAATCATTTTCTACGGCCTTTAATATTTCATCAAGGTGTTCTGCAGTTCCGGTGGCCAAAAAATCAATGGGATTGGCAATACTGCTTCCAGGAAAAAGTTTTTCCTTGAGTTTTTCGGCTTCTTCACCCTTTATTTCAGGCACTGCTATACCATTTTTTTCTAAAACATCGGTTAGCATCACTCCGGGCCCACCGGCATGCGTAACTATGGCCATGCGATTGTTCACAGGTAGTTGGTATTGCAAAACGGCTGCCAATTGAATCATTTCGTTGCGACCATAAGCCCGAAGTATACCGGCTTTGTCAAACAAGGCCTCTACTGCCATATCTGAGCTGGCCAAGGCTCCGGTATGTGAAGTGGCAGCACGGCTTCCGGCACTGCTACTACCGGCTTTAATGGCAACTATCCGGCAACCTTTTTGTATCAATGATTGGCTGTGTTTTAAAAGTTTTTGAGGATTTTGAATGCTTTCAATATACAACATTTTTATCTTTGGACTGCTTTCTGTATGTGTCAAATCCAGATGTTCCAATACTTCTTCTACGCCAATTTGAGCCGAATTGCCAACAGACCACACACTGTTAAAAGTCATTCCCATTTGCATGGCAGCTTCTATAATAAAAACGGCTGTAGCCCCCGAGCCCGATATCAAATCAATACCTTTCGGGTCAAGTTTAGGCACCGGTGTGGTAAATACCCCTGCATAATTTTGATTGATTAGTCCAATATTATTAGGACCTAATAAACTGCCGCCATATTTTTCTATTTGCGAAACAATTTGGTGTTCCAATTGTTTGCCCTGCTCACCCGTGTCACTAAATCCTGCAGAAATTATGATAAACCCGCGGGTGTTTTTTTGTTCGGTTAGTATTTTAACGGTTTCCAAAACATGCCGCGCCGCAATAGCAATAATAGCCATATCAACTTTATCGGGCAGTTGTGTAACATCTTTATAAGTCGGTAAATTTTTTACCTTCTCTTTTTTCGGATTTACCACATAAATTTGGCCTTTATAATGATTATTAAGTAAATTTTCCAATATTTTTCCGCCGGGACTATTCGGATTATCAGAACCGCCAATAACGGCAATTTCTTGCGGATTGAGTAAGTTGGGATGTATCATAAGCTTTTGTTAAAACTGATTTTGATGCTATAAAGATGCATATTTTTTTGTAAATTTAAAGCATCAAAAATCACTTATTTAAAATTAATAATTATGCCGAATTTTTCACAAACAGTGCAACATATACGCTCATCGGAAATCAGAGATTTAATGAAACTTGCCACACGTTCCGATATTATTTCTTTTGCAGGTGGCATGCCTAATAACGACTTGTTTCCGGTAGCCGAAATAGAAGAACTTTTTTTAAAAATGGATCCCGAAAAGAAAAAAACCGCTTTTCAATACGGTCCTACCCCCGGATATCCGCCCCTGCTCGAAGCCTTAAAAAAATATCTGCGCACCAAAGGCTTGCCGGTAGATACACACAAATTAATGATTACCACCGGCTCAATGCAAGCTATCAATATTTTAGGAATGGAATTTATTAATCCCGGCGATTTGGTTATGACCGAAACACCGAGTTTTATCGGTGGTATTGCGGTTTTTAAAACCTTTCAAGCCCGTATTAAAAGTATTCCTTTGGAAGCAGATGGCATAGATTTAGAAGCCTTGGAAACGGTTTTGGAGAAAGAAACCCCCAAAATATTATATGTCATCCCTAATTTTCATAATCCGGCCGGCATTATTTATTCCAAAGAAAAACGTTTAAAATTATTGGAATTACTCAAAGATAAAAATATTATCTTACTGGAAGATGATGCCTACAACGAGCTCTATTTTAACAACGAAGCCAAAGCCATGACCACACCTATTATGGCCCTGAACAAAACAGATGTAGAAGTGGTTTATACCGGCTCATTTTCAAAAATTTTAGGCCCCGGTTTCCGGCTGGGGTGGATGTTAGCCTCACCTGAAATTTATGAAAAAGCACAAATTATAAAGCAGGGCATTGACTCTTGCAGTCCTAATTTTACCCAAGTATTGGCGCACGAATTTATGCAAAAAGGCTATTTGGAACCCTATTTGCATAAAATCAGACAAGAGTATCACGAAAGACGCGATTTGATGCAAGCAGCCTTAAAAAAATATATGCCGCAAGAAGTCCAATGGCAAGTGCCACAAGGTGGTTTTTACTTTTGGTTAAAACTGCCCGAAGGCATGGATGCCAAAGAAATAGTCAAAGACAGTATCATAAAAGGAGCGGTTTTTGTAACCGGCAAAACCTTTGATCCTCAAGCAGAAAATTTGAATTATATGCGTTTGGCCTATTCTAATATGGATAAAAATCAAATTGATGAAGGTGTCAAAATTATTGCAGAATCAGTAAAAAAATATATGCGTGTTTATTCTTAATTTTTTATTATTTTTGCAATACAAATACCAACAATATGAATAAAGTTAATAAAATTATTATAGCACTGTTTTTTATGACAGCTGTTATTGCCTGCACAACGGTTAAAATGACCGGCAGAAAACAATTTAACATGGTGCCCAATTCTCAGATTTTTCCGGCATCATTTGCCCAATATAACGGTTTTTTAAAAGAGCATAAAGTTTCGACCGATAAAACGCAGTCCGAGCGTGTGAAACGTATTGGTAACCGTTTGATTAAAGCGGTTGAAAAATATTATAAGAAAAACGGTTGGGAAAAAGATTTACAAGGCTATCAATGGGAAGTCAATTTGGTAGATGATCCGCAAATGAATGCTTTTTGTATGCCTGGAGGTAAAATTGTATATTATACCGGCTTGCTCAAAGTAACTACAACCGATGGCGAAATAGCCGCGGTAATGGGCCATGAAATTGCCCATGCGTTAGCCAACCACGGCGCCGAACGTATGAGTATGGCCTACGGGCAACAATTGGGAGCCGTATTAACTATGTTGGCCACCAGCAAATCAAAACCCGAAGACCAGCAAAAATGGATGGCTATTTACGGTTACGGTTCACAACTCGGTGTAATGTTACCTTATAGTCGCAAACATGAATCGGAAGCTGATAAAATGGGACAAATTATTATGGCCATAGCCGGTTACAATCCGGATGAAGCTGCTAATGTTTGGGTAAAAATGAGTAAAATGGGCGGACAACAACCACCGGAATTTCTCAGCACCCACCCGTCTAATCAAAGACGTATGGAAAATCTGCGTAAATGGGCTCCCGAAGCCAAACGTATTGCCAAACAATTCGGGGTAATTTTTGATAAGTAAAATAAATTATTCTAACATAAATAATTAACAATATCCTCTGATTTTATTCAGGGGATATTTATTTAGTCTATTATTTTAAGTGAATACAACAAATTTGAGATATGACAAACACAAAAGTCAAATTCTACTATTATTCAAATAATTGTTATCTTTGATTTCCCATAAAAAAACTAATTCTTGAAAATACAAAAAGGCGACAAAAAACTGATTCGTGCTTGGGCGTTTTACGACTGGGCCAATTCGGCTTATGCGCTGGTCATCAGTTCGGCTATTTTTCCTATTTTTTTTGAAAAAGTAACCAACCGCAATGGCAATGACACCCTGCATTTTTTAGGCATGTCTTTTAAAAACACCGAATTATACAGTTATGCCTTGGCACTTTCGTTTTTAATTGTGGCTTTTTTGTCGCCCCTGCTTTCTTCCATAGCCGATTATAGCGGCAACAAGAAAAAATTTATGCAATTTTATACCTATTTGGGCTCTATTTCAACCATGATGTTATTCTTTTTTAAAGGGCCCGACACGGTTTGGTTGGGTATTTTGTTTAGCGTGTTAGCCAGTGTCGGTTTTTGGGGCAGTTTGGTTTTTTACAATGCTTTTTTGCCCGAAATTGCCGAATATGAGCAACAAGACAAAGTTAGTGCCATGGGTTTTGCCTACGGTTACGTAGGATCGGTTTTATTGATGATTTTTAACCTGACCATGATTTTACATCCCGAATGGTATGGCATCACCGACGGCACCTTACCGGCACGTATTTCTTTTTTGAGTGTCGGAATATGGTGGATTGTTTTTTCGCAATATACTTTTTATGTGCTGCCCGATAATATTTATGAAGTAAAACCACCCAAACGAAAAGGTTATTTATGGGAAGGTTACAAACAATTGAAAAAGGTTTTTAAACAACTGATGCATTACCCGACTTTAAAACGTTTTTTGGCCGCTTTCTTCCTGTATAGCTTGGCGGCACAAACCATATTTTATGTAGCCGGATTGTTTGGCAGTAAAGAATTACAACTGGACTCCGGTAAGCTGATCATGACCATTTTAGTTATTCAAATAGTCGGCATTGCCGGTGCTTTGGGCTTCTCTCGTATTTCTAAAATCATTGGCAATATCAGGGCTTTGCAAATTATTTTGTTGATATGGATAGGCATCACCATCAGTGCTTATTATTTAGACAAAAACAATCCGCATGTCGAAATGCAATTTTATGTTTTAGGCGGCTTTGTAGGTTTGGTCATGGGCTCTATTCAAGCCCTGTCGCGTTCGTCATACTCAAAAATGTTGCCCGAAGAAACCCACAAACACGCTACTTATTTCAGTTTTTATGATTTTGCCGAAAAAATAGCCATTGTTTTGGGCACTTTTTCGTTTGGCGCTTTGGAAGCCTTAACCGGTTCTATGAAATCCGCCGTGCTGATGATGGCCGGCTTCTTTTTTGTATCTATGATTATTTTGGGGACAATCAAAGAAAAAAATATATAACTTCACGAGCTTTGTTCCGTTGATTGTTTATTAGTGATTCATTGCAACAGCAGAACAAACGCATACTTTTATAATTGCGTTTTTAGCAATATCTCTTTGAGTAAATTATAAATTTTGCGAAAAATTTTCATCGAAAATGAAACATAATGTTGAAGTTGAAACAAAAAGTATGTGTTAACCTATATCACACCGGGAAAGTATTTGGTAATCCATAATAATTTATTTAATTTTAAAAATAATTAATTCCAATATATGACTTCTCAAGAGATAATACAACTACAACGGCTTTTTTTTGAATCGGGTCAAACCAAAGATATAAAGTTCAGACAACAACAGCTTGCCAAATTAAAACAGCTTTTAAAAGCCAATGAGTCTTTATTATACGAAGCCATTTATACAGATTTTGGCAAATCTCCCTTTGAAACATATTTGACAGAATTAGCTTTGATCTATCACGAAATCAAGCTTCTAAACAAAAAAATACCACAATGGAGCCGCCCCAAACGTGTATCGACCGACTTACCCAATTGGCCAGGCAAAAGTTACATCATACCCGAGCCTCTGGGTAACACTTTGGTTATTGGTGCTTGGAATTATCCTTATCAACTGTCTTTATTGCCTGCTATAACGGCATTAGCCGCCGGTAATACTGTTATTTTAAAACCCAGCGAACTGCCATCAAATACTTCAATGGTCATGGCTGAACTAATTAATAAACATTTTGATCCCGGATTTTTTCATGTCCTACAAGGAGGCGTAGGCGAAACCACTGCCCTGCTCCAACAACGTTTTGATAAAATATTTTTTACCGGCAGCACGCGTGTCGGTAAAATAATTTACGAGGCCGCCGCCAAACACTTAACCCCAGTTACATTGGAATTGGGTGGTAAAAGTCCCACTTTTGTATTGGCCGATACCGATTTGCCCATGACCGTCAAACGTATTGTTTGGGCCAAATTTTTAAATGCCGGACAAACCTGTGTGGCGCCGGATTATATTTTAGTTGATAAATCTATTGAAAAGGATTTCTTAAAAGCTTTAAAAAAGGAAATTGAAAAGCAATTCGATCAAAAGCAAAACCTATCGGACAATTATGTGCAAATTATAAATGAAAAACATTTGCAAAGTCTGGCACAATTGATTAAACCCGACAAAATATATTCGGGCGGACAAATAGATTATGAAAAAAGACTCATCATGCCAACGGTTTTACACAATATCAGTTTTGAAGATACGGTTATGTCCAATGAAATTTTCGGTCCCATACTACCGGTCATTGCTTTTGATGATTTGAATCAAGCCATCAACCAAGTCAAAACTTTACCCAAACCTTTATCTTGCTATGTTTATGGTCGAAATAAAAAACAAATCAATCAAATAATACAGAATATCTCATTTGGCGGTGGTGTGGTCAATGATAGTATTATGCATTTGTCCAATCCCAACTTGCCTTTTGGAGGAGTTGGTTTCAGTGGCATGGGAACTTATCACGGCAAAGCCGGTTTTGATACTTTTACACATTACAAAAGTTTATTAAAAAAAACCTTTTGGTGGGAACCTCCACTAAAATATCCCCCTTATAAACCTTGGAAATTGAAAATTTTAAAATGGATTTTTGAATGAAGGCAAAGGATTTTTCTTATGATTATATAATAATAGGCTCAGGTTTTGGCGGTGCCGTTTCTGCCCTGCGACTAACAGAAAAAGGTTATAAAGTATTGGTAATAGAAAAAGGACGTTTTATTAAACCGGAGGATTTTCCAAAAACCAATTGGCAATTGCGAAAATGGTTGTGGTGGCCGGCGCTGAGAATGTTTGGCATTCAAAAGGTTTCTTTTTTTAAACATATTTCTGTATTGAGTGGTGTCGGTGTTGGTGGTGGATCACTGGTATATGCCAATACACTGCCCAAACCCAAATCACCGTTTTTTAATCAAGGCACATGGCAAGGTTTAGAGCCTTGGGAAAGAGTTTTAGAACCTTATTATAAAAAAGCTTACCAAATGTTGGGGGCTGCTAAAAATCCCTATCTGGCTCCGGCGGATTTGGCCTTAAAAAAAATAGCCGAAAAGATGAACAAGCCTTTTAAACCGGTCAAAGTTTCCATATTTTTCGGCCCTAAAAACAAACAGGTTCCCGATCCTTATTTTAACGGAAATGGCCCTAAACGTTCCGGATGTAATTTTTGCGGTGCCTGCATGACAGGCTGCCGCTATAATGCCAAAAACAGCTTGGATAAAAATTATTTGTATCTGGCACAAAAAAAAGGTGCCCGCATTTTGGCGGAACATGAAGTTATTGATATAATACCACTCAATAAAAACGGATCAAAAGGATATGAAGTGGTATTTAAAAAATCTACGGCTTATTTTGCCAAAAAGAAACAATTAAAAACCAAAGGTGTTATTTTTTCCGGTGGTGTTTTAGGGACAGTACCTTTGTTGTTAAAACTCAAAAAAACAAATTTGCCATTATTAAGCGATATGGTGGGTAAAATGGTAAGAACCAATAACGAATCGCTAATTTTCAATACAGTATATAAAGGGCATTTGAAAGGTAAAATGTCAGAAGGGATTGCCATAGGTTCTATAATGACTTATGATGAAAACAGCCATATTGAACCGGTACGCTACGGCAAAGGCAGTAGTATTTGGGGACTTTTGGCCGTGCCGACAGTCCATCAATCCAATTTTGTTTTGCGTTCTTTGACTTTATTGTATAAAATAATCAAATACTTACCGGTCAGATTAAAAATGTTATTATTTGACGATTTTGCAGCCAACAGCGTGGTATTGCTGTTTATGCAACATCTGGACTCTACCATTCAACTAAAAAGAAACCGGTGGGGTATCTACACCAGTCAAGAAAAAGAGGGAATAAAACCCACCGCATTTATTCCGAAAGCTTTACATTTTGCCCACAAATTTTCTAAAACTATCAAAGCCATTCCTATGGTTTTATTTACCGAATCCGTTTCAGGCATTCCTTCCACTGCACATATTTTAGGCGGGGCTTGTATGGGACAAACCGACTCAGAAGGTGTTATTGATAAAAACAATAAAGTCTTTAACTATCATAATCTCTATGTATTTGACGGTGCCATGATTTCTGCCAATCCGGGGGTTAATCCTTCATTGAGTATTACAGCCATTACTGAATACGGCATGAGTAAAATACCACCAAAAACAAATGCCGTCCATAAAAAATAAGACGGCATATAGAATTTTAAAGATGATTCATCTTTCTTATTTTTTCTTTTGTTTGCGTTTCATTTCTTCTTGCAATCGTTTTTGCTCTTCCGCTTTTTCCATCAACTCAGCCATTTTTTTGGCAAAACGCCCTTGTTTTTTTGGTTTCTTTTTATTTTCTTCTATAACAGATTTTATTTTTTGCTCGTCAATGACATATTTTTTAATAACAATTAAGATAATAATAGTCATTAAATTGGAGATAAAATAATACAAACTTAATCCGCTGGCATACGAATTAAAAAAGAACAACAACATCACCGGTGATAAATATATCATCCATTTCATCATTTTTTGCATATCGGGCATCCCTTCTTGGGTAGGCATGGAAGTTTGATTAGTGGCATTCATTTTCATATAGACAAACATGGTTATAGATGCCAATAAAGCCAACAAACTTACGTGGTCTCCATACATGGGTATTTTAAAGGGTAAATGTGCAATGGAATCATAAGCCGACAAATCGTCTGCCCATAAAAATCCTTTTTGACGCAAACCGATAGCTGCCGGAAAGAAACGGAACAGCGCATAAAAAATCGGGATAAATAATAAGGATGGTATACAACCGGCCAACGGACTTACACCGGCTTTGCTTTGCAATGCCATGACTTCTTTTTGACGTTTGGCAGGATTGTCCTTATATTTTTTGTTGATTTCTTCAATCTCGGGTTTTAAAATTTTGCTTTTTGCTTGTGATAAATACGTTTTGTAGGTCAAAGGCGAAACCAACAAACGAATGATAATAGTCATTAAAATAATGACAATACCAAAATTGCCGATAAAACTACTTAAAAAGTTAAACAATGGCATAAATAACCATTTGTTAACCCAGCCAAAAATACCCCAACCCAATGGGATAACTTTTTCAATACCCAAATCATAACTTTGAAGCAGTTTATAATCATTGGGGCCGTAAAACATTTTCATTTGGTAAGACAAATTACCGTCTTGCGGTTTTAAAGCGGTATCGGTAAAAAAATGTTTGGTGTATTTTAACGTATCTTCTCCCGACTTGGCTAAGTTAATTTGTTTAAACTTGGCTTTGTCAAAAGCTTTTTCGGGTGTGATTAAAAAAGTAGAGAAAAAATGTTGTTTATAATCAATCCAATTGACATCATCGGCTTTGTCTTCGTCTTCTTCTTTCATTTCACTTAAATAATCAACTTTGCCGTCTTCATATTCAAATTTTAAACTTGTAAACCTGTTTTCATAAGAAATAGATTTTTCGTGGCGGTAAGCTTTGAGTTCCCAATGCAATGGCACTTCGGCATTTTGCAATACACCGGCCATATTTTTAGTATAGATATTAAAATCAAACATATAATTGTCCGGTTCAAATACATATTCATAAGCCAAAAACTTATCCGGGCCGGCATATAATTTCATGGTAATGGTAGTCTTATCACCGTCTTTTTGAACGGAAGGATGAAAATCCAACACATCCGTATCTACCTCTTTGCCGTCAGTGGTTTTGAGTTTTAAGTTAAATTTGGCATTGTCTTTTACCAAAAACAAAGGCAATGAATCATAGGTTTTGTATTTTTTCAACTCAAAAGATTTGAAATACCCGCCTTTTTTGGCAATCACAGCTTTGATCAATTTATTTTCAAAAACTACATCCTGCTGTTGGTCGTTGACCGTTAAATTGTAGCTAAAACTGCCAATAAGCTGAGCAGCCTTTGCCACGCCGGCAGAATCTTTGGCAATAATCAATTCTTTGGTAGTTTCTTGTTGTTTAAGCTTGGCCAAAGAGTCTTTTATTTTTTGTTCTTTTTTCTGCTTGGCTTCCAGCATTTTTTGTTTTTCACAACTTTTCATCATCATATAGGTTGATATGAAAAGCAAGGTATAAGTAATAAAAAACCGTAAATTAAATACTTTCTTATTTGGTTCTTCTTGAGTTTTTTTTATTTGTTTTTTATTTTTTGCCATTAGGTCTTTTTTATTTCTATTTTAGTGGAGCAAAGATACTTATTTTTTTATTCTTTATTTTTGTTTTATAATTGCTTTAACTTAGGAAGTTAACTTTATTCTTTGGCAGAAAAGATTTCTCACTACGTTCGAAATGACAAGAATCATCAATCACTCTTCACCGGTGGGTTCGATACGATTTCCTCATTCTTTATCAATCACTCAGCCACCTTTGTTTATATTTCATAATAGATTATTGAGTGTTTTTCTGACACAGGAATTTCGGCTGTGCATAGAGAAATGACCGGTAGGTTTTCTACACAAGCAGAATTTCCAACAAAAGCTCTGCTTCTTTCAACTTTACAAACTTTCAATCCCGAATCGCATCCGCTCTCGGGACTCCCTTCGGTCGCTTTCAACTTTACAAACTTTCAACTTTTAACTTTTAACGCATAAGCCGTTTTAATAAAATCAACAAATAACGGATGCGGATTTAAAACCGTACTTTTATATTCCGGATGAAATTGCGTCGTAATAAACCAAGGGTGATCTTTCAATTCTAATATTTCGACCAAATTGGTTTTCACATCACGACCGGCAATACGCATACCGTTTTTCTCAAAATCATCAATATATTCGTTGTTAAACTCATATCTATGACGATGTCGCTCTTGAATTGTGTCAGTTTGATAAATTTTATATGATTTTGAATCCGGCTCTAAACGGCATTCTTGCAAACCAAGTCGCATGGTACCTCCCAACAAATCCAATTTTTGATCTTCTAATAAATTGATAACCGGATATGGTGTATCAGGATTGAGCTCGGTAGAGTCTGCATCTTTAAGTCCCAATACATTACGTGCAAACTCAATAGCGGCAATCTGCATTCCAAAACAGATGCCTAACAAAGGCAAACGGTTTTCACGGGCATATTTCAAGGCGGTAATTTTACCTTCAACACCACGACTTCCAAAACCCGGTGCTATAATAATACCATCTACCTTTTTAAGCTCGGATATAATTTCTTGGTTGGTCAGTTTTTCAGAATGTATCCAACGCATTTCCAGTTTGAGTTGGTTATGGGTTGCACCGTGAATCAATGATTCGTGTATTGATTTATATGCATCGTGCAGTTCTACATATTTACCAACCAAACCAATGGTTATGGTGTCTTTCGGATTTTTAAATTTTTGTAAAAAAGCTTTCCATTCTTTTAATGCCGGTTTTTTTCCTTCGGGCAAATGAAGTTTACTTAACACTGCCAAATCCAATTTTTCTTCCTCCATTAACAAAGGCACATCATAAATGGTTTCAGCATCACGGGATTCAATCACATTACCTAATTTGACATTGGTAAACAAAGCTATTTTACGGCGTATTTCTTGCAATATCGGTCTGTCGGTACGACATACCAAAATATCGGGTTGCACGCCACTTTGCATCAAAAATTTTACAGAATGTTGCGTCGGTTTGGTTTTAAGCTCACCGGCCGCCGCCAAATAAGGAATCAAAGTCAAATGAATAATAGCCACATTTTCTTCGCCCAACTCCCAGTGCATTTGTCGCACCGCTTCTATGTAGGGCAACGACTCAATATCACCCACTGTGCCTCCAATTTCGGTAATGACAATGTCATAAATACCTTTTTCGCCCAAACGCTGTATCCGGTTTTTAATTTCATCGGTAATATGCGGAATAACTTGCACGGTTTTTCCCAAAAATTCACCACGCCGTTCTTTGTCTATGACACTTTGGTATATACGTCCTGTCGTCACATTATTATCTTGCGAAGTGCGAATATTGAGAAAGCGTTCGTAATGTCCCAAATCCAAATCCGTTTCGGCACCATCATCGGTCACAAAACATTCTCCGTGTTCATACGGGTTAAGCGTGCCCGGATCAATATTGATATAAGGATCCAGTTTTTGAATGGTAACCGAAAAACCGCGTTCTTGTAATAACTTGGCGAGAGAGGCGGATACTATACCTTTTCCTAATGAAGAGGTAACACCACCGGTAACGAATATATATTTGGTTTGTGCCATATACTTATGAAAAGGCAAAAGTAATAATTTTTACCGATGATGACAAGCTGTTTTTGATTGAATGATTTATATTTCAGAGATTTGGGCTATTTATTGATTATCAATAATCTATAAAAACATATAAAAAACATCTCGCATATACTAAAATCAAAACATTTATTATTAAACTAAAGATGTGTATTATCTGTATTCATAAAACAATCATTAATAATTAAAACTTTTTTTATAAATTTTATTAAATTGACAAGCAACAAGATGTTATTTAGAATTATTATAAAATAAAAGGTATAATTTTTGTTATATTTAAAAAAACTTCTTTATAATGAAAACTTTAAATCTTTTTCGCGTTACCGGTTTAGCGATTCTAATAATGTTTTTATCAGCCTGTGATAAAAAAACAGATGAACCGGATAAAATAGAAACCGGATTATTTACCAAACACATAAGAGTGGACGGCGTCGACAGAAGATATGCTATATATATACCAAAAGGAATTGATAATCAAAATGTTCCACTTGTTTTTGAGTTGCATGGCGGCGGTGTATATATTGAAGACATGACCGGCGAAAGCGGTCATAAAACACCCTTCAAATTATGGATGGAAATAGCTGACAATGAAAAATTTATCGTTATTTATCCCGAAGGATTAAACGGAGCATACAACAAACCCACTTGGAATGATTGCCGTGGCGATTGTATTGTCAGTTCCGATGCCGATGATGTTGGTTTTATCGACACATTGATTGATACTATATCCGCCAAATATTCCATTGACAGTAATAGAATTTATGTATCAGGTCTATCAAACGGCGGTTTTATGGCCCAACGGATAGCCATCGAATTAAATGACAAAATTGCTGCCATTGCTTCAACTGTAGCCTCAAAACCGGCGGTTTCGGAGTGTAATGATCCGCCGCAACCCATACCCATATTGTTTATGTTTGCTACAGATGACAATCATATGCCATACAATGGCGGTTTATTAAGCAACCCGCCCAATCCCGACCATGGTAGTGTTATATCCGTAACTGAAACTATAGACTATTGGGTCAACTTTAATCAAACCGACACCCAACCTCAATACCGGGTTTTTCCTGATTTAGATCCCAACGATGGCGGCATTGTTGAAAAATATTCTTATAAAAACGGCCAAAATAATTCGGAAGTTATATTTTACAAAATTAATGGTGCAGGTCATTCGGCACCCAGCATAAGAGAAAGATATTCTGCCTTATTTGAACAGTATTTTAACAAACAAAACCACGATATAGAATACACAACCGAAATTTGGCAATTTTTTAGAGATAAACAGCGACAAAATTAATAGGCGCTATCTTTTTCAACAAACGGTATATCAGGATTAAACAATTCTTCAACCAGTTTAATTAATTGATTTTCAAAATCTTTAATAACAGACACATCTATATCTTGTTGTCCTGTAACTTTGGCGACAAGCAATCCTTGTTTGATATGACGGGTAGATAAAATACCGGCGGTTAGAGGAAAATCTGTGGTCAACAAAGCGCTGTGTTTATAAAATAACCACGCATAAGTTAAAAGTTGAAACAGTTTTTCAGTGGTTTCATCTTGTAACAATCCGGACAAGTCTTCAGCATTTTTTGCCGTTTGAATATTTTTGGGTTCAACCTTTCCGGTTTTGTAATCGATAATACGCAATCGCCCGTCCAGGCGGTCAATACGATCAATATGCCCTTTGATATAAACCTCTCTACGGGACACGGGCAAACGGGCTCGTAACTCTTGTTCCAAACTGACAATTTCCAAGCTGTGTCCTTGCTTAACCAATGCCTGATCAAGGCGTATTAAATCTTGAATGTTTCTCTTAACGATTTCAAAAACAATCAAATTTTTACCTTTAATCATTTTTTTGTCCACAGGCGTTCCGCCACCAAAGGTTTCTTCAATAAAATAGCGCAAAGCCAAAGAAGGATATTGTTTAAAAAAATCATCAAAATCATTGGCTTGCAAGATTCTGCCGGTATGGTTTTTATACAAGCTTTCCATGACTTTATGTATAATATTTCCAATAACATTGGCAGGTAAACTATCCGAGGCTTCTTCGGGCTCTTTAAGTTTTAAAATATATCTTTGATAATAGCGCAGCGGATTACGAATATAAGTGGTCAATGCCGAAGGTGAAAAGCCTTTTCGGGCTATAGCTTCCAATTGTGCGATAGCAAAATCCGTTTTTTTAACCATTTCTAAATCAACTGGTTGCAAACTTGTTGACAACCCCAAGATTTGATGTGTAATTTGATGAATTTCAGGATCTAATTCATTCTCAACCTGGCTGATAAACCGGCTGGGTTCGCCGGCGCCAAAACCGTCATTGGCTATATTATACATCAAAGTAATATTTTCGGCACGTTGCAACAAACGGTAAAAATGGTAGGCAATAACGGCATTATTTTGACGGTGCATGGGCAAACCAAAGTGCTTTTTTAACTCGAATGGAATGATGGAACGGTCATTTTTTCCTTGAGGTATTACACCTTCATTCATTGAAGTTATAATGACATTTTTGTAGTCTAACAAACGCGTTTCAAGTATTCCCATAATTTGCAAGCCTTGTAGAGGCTCGCCTTCAAAAGCCAGACGTTCTTGATGCAGCAATTGATTAAACAAATAACTGAATGTGCGCATATTATTTATTTCACCGGTTTTTTGCACAAAATCTTGTAAAGATTTAAACAATTTTTCAAGCTTTACCAAAGCCAATTTATCCATATCATTGAGTGCCTTACCGGATAAAAAGTCAATCCAATCCAAAAATAATTGCAATAACCGGTCGACGGTAAAATCGGGTATTAACAAGCGTTTTATAACGGAACCGGAATCTTCAATGGTTTGCCACCATACATCTTGGTTGATTAGTTTTGATTTAAAACGGGACATTTTTTTTACCAATTCACGGTTGGCTTCATTTTCTTCGGGGGTTAAAATATGTTCAAACTGTCCTTGTTTTATAATATTTAAAATTTTGTCAAAGTTAAATCGCCCGTATTGTTCCTTTTCTTGGTATAACTTGACCAGCCATTCGAACATTTGTGTTATTTGTAAGTGTTTGAGCGGCAGTCCCAAAGTAATATTGACATTAGGCACCGTATCGGGCAAGCTGTTTATAACCGGCAACAACAAATCATCTTCATTGAGCACAATAGCCGTCTCTTGCCATTGGCCGTCATCGGGCTTTTTTTGTGCTAAAATTTGTGCAATAGCTTGAGCTTGGGTGGTGCTGCCGGGCACACCGATTATGTCAATTTTTTTTGGTGATGAAAAATGATCAAATATCCATTTAAAATCTTTAAAATCTTTTTGGTGTTTTTGTAGAAATTGGCCGGCTTCAAAATAAGATTTGTCAGCATCTAAATAATACCGGTCGGCATCCCAGAATATTTCTGCTTTTTGCTGATTGACCAAATATTTGATAATTTTTTCTTCGGTGGCATTCAGAGCATTAAATCCGGCAAAAATAATTTGACCGGTTTCTATTTGTTGGGACAGTTCGTCAATATGACCGGCAACATAACGATTTATCATGCCTTGATAGGCAATATTTTTGGACGTCAAACGTGTTTGAAAATCAGTATATAAATCATAGAGAGAACTGTAAAATTTAAGATAATCGGTAATTATTTTAGGGTTTTCGGGTTTGAGTTGCCAATCTTCAATTTTTTTGACTTCGTTGATATAATGAAACACGGCTTTGGCATCAACATTAAAACTGTCTATTTCGTTAAAATCTTGCAAAACGGTAGGCGCCCAGTGAATAAATTCATCAAATTTTTGAGCTTTGTCTCCATAAACCGATTTATAAGTCTCAAAAAACTCAAACAATAAGACCAACCGGTCTGCCGGTTGGTAAGGTGCCCATTGTGCCAAAAAAGATTCTATGGTGTGTATTTGAGGCGATAAAATGGCTTGCCGTTTTTTTTCTATTAAGGCTTTTTTTAGAAAAATACCGGCACGTTTATTAGGTAAAACAATGGTTTTATTATAGAAGTCAGGCGATTTTAAGATTTCACCCGCTACTTTATCAAGAAATTTTTGCATATAAAAGACTTATATACAAATATACGGCAATTTTGTATAAAACTGCTATGACTATCAAGTATGTTATTATAAAAAATATCTAATCAATCGTTTAAAAACACCACAAAATGTTTGATTTTAGAATGATCGGGAATTAAGGTTTCGTCAATTTTAATACTGCTGTCATTACGTGCATTAAGGGGCAAAACATCTTTGGGCATGTCAATAGTGGCATTCAAATCATCTATAAAAACCACTATATATTTAAAGGTTTCGTCTATACGGCCTATTTTATGATTTTGTTTAAAACTGCCAAAATCGGAATCCAAACCAACACCTTTTTCTGTTTTAAAACGCGGACTTTTAATCTCCACCTGTTTGATAACTGATTGGTCATCATTCATTTTTTGAGGTATAACAACCATTAAGACTTCTTTACTTTTTTTATCTATGATGGTATATTCGTCATAAGGCTCAAAAGCCGATGCGCCTTGGGTATGTTTGACAATAGAATCATTTTGATACAATTGCTTCATTTGTCCTACCGTAGTGCTATCGGTTAGTTTATCTACTTGTTTGTTTTTAATAATTAAATCGTTGGTTTTGGTTTGACATGCAGCCAATCCCACCAAAATTAAACCGGTAAGGATAATTTTTTTCATATATTTTTCTTAATTCGTTTATTTGTTATTGTTACCTGCGACGTCTTCTGTATGTGGAACGCAACCCCAAAACACCCAATAAAGAACGTGTGACTTCTCTGATAATCATTTTACCTATAGAGCTTTTCATGGCTTTTTCGATTACTCCGGGTTCTTCTTTCTTCTTTTTCTCAATTCTTTTTTTCTTTACTTCTTCTTTTTCTTCTTCGGCTTTTTCTATTTTTTCTTTGAGTATTTCGTAAGCTGTCTTCTTATCTATGGCTTTACTGTATTTTTTGCGTAATTTAGATTTGTCAATCAGATTTTGCAGTTCTTCGTCAGTCAAAATATCCATACGACTCATAGGTGCACGCATCAAAGTTGCAGCCAAAGGTGTAGGGCGTCCTTTATGTCCCAGCACACTTACCAAAGCTTCACCTATGCCCAGTGACGTCAGCACCTCATCGGTATCATAAAACTCGGTAATGGGAAAATTTTGTGCCGCCAATTTTATGGCTTTTCTATCTTTGGCGGTAAACGCCCGCAAAGCATGTTGAATTTTAAGACCCAATTGTGCCAATACCTCATCGGGTATATCACGCGGATTTTGGGTTACAAAATAAATACCAACGCCTTTGGAACGTATTAATTTGACAATGGCTTCAATCTGTTCCAACAAAGCTTTTGAAGCATTGCGAAATATTAAATGTGCTTCATCTATAAAAAATACTAATTCGGGACGATCGGCATCGCCCTGTTCAGGCATTTTGGCATATATTTCGGCCAACAACTGTAACATAAAAGTTGAAAACAGTTTGGGTTTGTCTTGAATATCGGTCAAGCGAATGATATTGATCATACCACGGCCATCATCATCAATACGCATTAAGTCTTCAATGTCAAAAGACGGTTCTCCAAAGAAAATATCGGCACCTTGCTGTTCCAATTCTACAATTTTGCGCAATATGGAACCGGTAGAAGCGGTTGACAATCGTCCGTATTCGGCTTGAAATTCCTTTTTACCTTCGCCTGTAGCCCATTTGATCAGTTCTTTAAAATCTTTTAAATCGACCAATGGCAATTTTTTGTCATCGGCATATTTAAACAATACGGCCACTATACCGCCTTGGGTATCATTTAAATCTAAAATACGGGATAACAATATAGGACCGAATTCCGACACGGTAGCACGCAGTTGCACGCCTTCCTTACCGGTAAGCGATAACATTTCCACCGGAAAACCTTTAGGTATAAAAGGCAAACCTATTTTTTGCATACGCTCGTCAATCTTGGGGTGTCCGGGACTGGGCATGGCCAAACCGGACAAATCTCCTTTTAAATCCATCAACAACACCGGAATACCTTTTTCAGACAGTTGTTCGGCCATCACTTGCAAGGACTTAGTTTTACCCGTTCCGGTAGCACCGGCTATCAACCCGTGCCGGTTCAAGGTTGCCAAAGGCACTTTGACATGCAATCCGGGAATAGCTTCACCCTCGAGCATAGCGCCTCCAATCACAAACGAATCGTCTTTAAAGGTATAACCATCGGTAATTTCCTTGATGAATTTTTCTTTTCTATCCATAAGTCAAAACTGATTTAGAGCGTAAAAATAATAATATTAATTGTTATAATTCTTGTATTTTAAAACTTATTAACGTTTCTCATAATGATTTTTTCAATTTCTACAGAATCGTCTTTGTTTTCCAACAAATCCATGCGTATTTTCACCGTTAATTTGGCCAACGATTCCGAAATTTTATCAAAATCCGTTTCAGAAATCAACTGATCATCCACCGCCTTTTTTATGATGTCAATAAAATGAGAATATTCTCTCAACACAGCATCACTGGCCACAATGGAAATTTTGTGTGTCAAAAATTCTAAATAAATCATTTCATCGTCAGACACACGTCCTTTGGTCACAATCTTCTCCAAAAAATCAATTAATCCTAAATAAATAGACGATTTCAGTTCAAATATCTTGATATGATGTTCTTTATCCAGTTCCAACTCGCTTTGTTTATTAATCAAAGCGGCCGTAATCATAATGGTAGCAATAGTTCCCAATACAATCAGCACAATTTCCTGTGCATACGGATTTTTGGTATGCTCGTAATAAGCGGTATGTAAAAAAACAAAACCCACCACAAAGGTCAGCAGGGTCAATAAAATATATTTGGTAGTCTGCGTCATAATAAAATTTGTGAGACAAAAATACAAAAATAAACCGGATGAAATAATAAGTTTTATGAGGGCGTACCCCGCACAAATTTGTCTGGCGGCTGCTTTTGCTAAATCAGCCGGTCTGCATTTGGCGGGGCCGGGCTGTTCGCTTATAGGCTACTTGGTTGGCTTCGGTCGTCACGGCAGTGCGTGGGCTTCCTCCGGTCGCCTCCGCCTGCACGTTTTGGCACGAGCCAACCGGCGTAGCGCTACCGCTGCCATCCCTCACGCAGGGGCCAAACCGCCAAGGTATAGTTATTTTACCTTCGCAACTGATATGAGACAATAATTAAAAAGGCCGTCTTGCAAAAATTAAGACAGCCTTTTATTATACGTTTCTACAAAACTATTGAAAAATATACTTTTCGGTGCGTCCGTCCGGCGACACTATTTCTATGGTATAACGTTTATGATTCATATTGTCAATCATCGATGTAATGTCATCTACCGAATAAACATCTTGTCCGTTAATGCGGGTAATGAGATAACCGGGTTTAATACCGTTTTGGTAGAGCAAACGATTATTTACTCGATCAATAAATACTCCGTTTTGCACACCGTAACGTTGTAAAATATCTTTATTGACATTCTTAACCGACAGTCCTAAACTTTTAAGATATGCAGCATTGTTTTTACTCAATTGTATTTTAAAAGTTTTGGTTTTACCGTTTCTAATGATAGTTACTTCTATTTGATCGCCGGGGCGTTTGGTTTTTAAATACCCTAACAAATCGGCCATGGTCGATACTTTTATATTATTGATTCTAATAATTATATCACCCACCTCCAGACCGGCTTTATCGGCTCCTGTGTTATTTTCTATATCATAAATATAAACCCCTTCGGTTTGATTGATATGCAGTTTTTTGGCAATATCACCGTTAAGTTCGGCTGCTTTAATACCCAAAACACCTTTTTGAATACTGCCAAATTCCAATATATCATCGGCAATTTTTCGAACTATATTAGACGGAATAGCAAACGAATAACCAATATAAGAGCCATTCATAGAAAAAATCATGGTATTGATACCAATTAAATTACCATTGGTATCAACCAAAGCGCCACCACTGTTACCCGGATTGACCACGGCATCGGTTTGAATAAAGTTATCAATACGTTTATTACCTTTTAAATCGCGCCCTTTGGCACTGACAATACCTGCAGTTACAGTAGTCCCTAAGTTATAAGGATTACCAATTGCCAATACCCATTGACCGAGTGCAACCGCATCGGAATCACCAAAGGTCAAATACGGTAAATCATTAGCATTTATTTTAATCAAAGCTATGTCGGAATTAGGATCGGTACCAATAAGTTCGGCTTTATAAGTTTGCTTGTTATCTAATGTTACCTCCAACTCACTGGCATCTTTTATTACGTGATTATTGGTAACTATATAACCGTCAGGCGAAATAATAACGCCGGATCCTGTGCCCTCCTGCTTATAAACCGGTCCCTCACGATAACCAAAATAATAGGGCTGGTATTGCTGCACATAACGTGTGTTGCGCACATGCACTACGGCATTTTTGGTTTTTTTAACCACATCTCTAAAATCAGGCATGATTTTATTAGTAGCAGCATCATAATTATCATAATTAACTTGTCGCAAAAAATTTCGGGTGCTGTCGTTACTGTTATTAGGTTCAAAAATTTTGGCCTTAACAGGCGTTTTGTCTTTATTTAATAATTGATAACCTGCAAGTGTAAAAACGGAACTTACCAAAGCAATCAATATAAAACTAACATATTTTTTCATCTTCATCTATTTTTAATTTGTAAAAATATTTATACCAAAATTATTCCAATTTTACAAAATGTCAGTATCTTTAACGCAAAATTAACGCCATTTTTAATAAAAATTTAACTTAAAACCAAGCATGTCAAAAATTAAACTAAGAGCACTAGAACCCAAGGACTTAGATTTTTTATATGAGATAGAAAACGATACGGATTTATGGCATGTAAGCCAAACACACCAGCCGTTTTCGGCACATTTGTTGCAACAATACATAGCCAAAGCCGATCAAGACATTTATTCCGCCCGACAATTCAGATTTGCCATTGAAACCGGTAACGGAACGCTTGCCGGTTTTATAGATTTGTTTGATTTCGATCCAAAAAATAAAAGAGCGGGCATAGGCATAGTCATTCATAATAAATACCGCAAAAAAGGTTATGCAAAAGCTGCCTTAAAACAAGTAATTGCATATGGATTTAAAATTTTATATTTGCACCAATTGTATGCCAATATTGCAGTCAACAACCTGCCAAGTGTGCAGTTGTTTGAAACAGCAGGCTTTCAATTGGCCGGGATCAAAAAAGACTGGTTGTTTGACGGAGATAACTATACAGATGAAGCTTTGTATCAGTTAATTAAACAGACTTGATTTTATGAAAAAAACATCTTTATATATCTTAATATTACTTATTTTGGCGCTTGCATTGAGCTTTGTTGTCAATAGTATTTTATTTACACCTAACATTCAATTAAAAAAAGACAATATATATATCGATGTACCTCAAAATATAGGTATTGACAGTTTAACCAAAATTTTAAAACCCTATATCAAAAGCCCGCAAACCTTTAAGTTAGCAGCCAAAATCAAACGTTTTAAAAAACCACGTCCGGGACGGTATGAAATTCGTAATCTTATGAACAATAACCAATTGATTAATCGTTTGCGAATTGGACAAAAATTGGAAGTAGCCGTCACGTTTAACAACCAAAACAGCTTGCCCGACTTAGCCGGATGGATTAGCCGGCAAATAGCCCCCGACTCACTGAGTTTATTATCTGCTATGACCGACCCTGATTTTCTTAAATCCAAAGGCTTTACACCGGACAATGCACTTTTAATGTATATTCCAAATACTTACAAACTTTATTATAATACTTCGCCAAAAAAATTTAGACAGAAAATGTGGCAAGAATATCAAAAGTTTTGGAATGACAAGAGGAAAGCACAAGCCAAAAAACAAGGATTAACCCCGATTGAAGCAGGCATCTTGGCTTCTATTATTCAAAAAGAATCCACCAAATCATCGGAATTGCCCCGTATCGCAGGTGTCTACTTAAACCGTTTAAAAAAAGGCATGTTGCTGCAAGCCGATCCTACCGTGGTATATGCCTATCAGCAACAATACGGTAAAGATTTGATAATCAAACGGGTATTAAACAAACACAAAGCCGTTGATTCGCCTTACAATACTTACAAATATGCCGGATTACCGCCCGGACCTATTGCCATGCCCGATATTCGGTCTATTGAAGCGGTATTAAACCCCGAGAAACATCATTATTTATATTTTGTAGCGGATTTTAATAAACCCGGTTATCATATTTTCAGCAAAACATTAACGCAGCATAACAGACATGCGCGTATTTATCATAACAATCTAAACAGAAATAATATTTACCGGTAATTTATATTGAGCCGAAGTATTATTTTGATCTAATAAGCCTGTAGCTTATATTATGAAAACCAAATATAAACCATATTTACTTTTTTTGCCCTTATTATTGCTTTATGTATTTATCATCATCTTTTTCAAACCTGATGAGTATGTAGGAGACGAATCAAGATATATAATGTTTGCTCATAATTTATTAAATGGCTACTTCTCTCCACCTCCACCCGAAATTAATTTATGGAATGGCCCCGGATATCCGGCACTGATAGCCATCCCTTTGTTTTTTAACTTACCCGAAATCATTATGAGATTAATGAACGCACTTTGGCTATATTTGGCAGTCGTTTTAAGTTATAATACCTTATTATATGTAACAAATAAAAAAAGTTCTTTGGTTTTAAGTCTTTTTTTGAGTTTATATTATCCTGTTTACACTTTTTTGCCGTTAATATTAACCGAAACATTCACTTTGTTTTTAACAGCCTTAATAAGTTATATATTTGTAAAACTCGGCCGGAAAATACATCTTTATCCGGTACAGTATTTACAACTATCAATAAGTCTGGCAATTTTAGTATACACTAAAGTTATTTTTGCGTATGTAGTTCCTGTTATTTTATTTATCATTTTAATTTTATATATAAAAAACAGATCCCCGTTTTACAAAAATTACATGATTATTTTTTCTTTAACAATGCTGTTTTTATTACCTTATACATATTATACTTATACCTTGACGCGACAGGTATATTACTGGAGTAATGCCGGCAGTTTGTCTCTTTATACCATGAGCACCCCTTATGCCGACGAAAACGGTGCATTTATGACTCCAATATATTTAGTAAACAGTCCAAATCATAAAAAGGAAGCAGATAGCATTATTAATAAAATGACAGCCATACCCATGGACCAAAGCTTAAAAAAAATTGCTTTACAAAATATAAAAAAGCATCCGGATAAATTTTTAAAAAACTGGATAGCCAATTTGGGTAGATTATTTATTAACTATCCCCAATTTAATCAAAAACTAACTATAAAAGTAATTATAAAAGCTTTACCCGGTCTTATCATTTTATTATTACTGTTTATCAGTTTTTACATTCGGATCAAACACAAAATTATTTTACCCGAATCAATTTTAATTTTATGCCGGTTTTTTTTCATATACTTGACATTCAGCAGTTTATTTAGTGCTTATTTAAGGATGTTTTTTATCACAATTCCCTTTTGGCTTATTTTAATAGGCTATATTCTTAACAATGTTACTGCACAAGTAAAAACCGGTAAGTGAGGTAGTAATACCAAAACGACTGTAGCTACGGCTACAACTGTGTTTTTCTCCTTGACCAAAACAAATCCCGAAGCTTCGGGACAAAATATTTCGGACTATTTTATAAATCGATTTGGTATAAATTTATAAAATAACAGTCGTTACAAAAGACCGCTCCAATGTAAATTTTCTGACAAATTTTCATATTTTTCGATAAATATTTGGTAATTAGAGAAATGGCACTATCTTTGCAGCCGTGTTTTTGCATTTTTTATAATATGAAAGACCATATTATTAAATGTTTAAAGATAAAAATATGAAAAGAATCAATTTCAAAAATATACAATGGTTGTTATTGGCTGTCATGACCTTCGGTTTGGTTAGCTTTGCCGATCGTGTATTAGATGAGCACACAATCAGAACAGTTCGCATCAAACACGTAACGCATGGTAACCAATTGATACCATTACCGGAATCAGTCTCTAACAGCCCGGACAAAACCGCTCAAATTCCTTTTGTTGATAAGGATTTTGTCGGATTTAAAGAAGCACTTGCTTTTAAAGAATCGCAAGGAAAATATAACAGAGTGAATACTTTGGGTTATTTAGGCAAATATCAATTTGGCCGTTCTACTTTAAAAGAATTAAACATTCACGTCAAACCCAAAGGTTTTTTAAATAATCCATTGTTACAAGAAAAAGCCTTTTTAGCCAATCTTGAAAAAAACAAATGGATTTTGCGTAAAGAAATAAAAAAGTTCAATGGTAAATGGATTAACGGTATCAAAATAACCGAATCCGGAATTTTGGCAGCTGCTCATTTAGGTGGCGCCGGTGCCGTTCAACAATTTTTATGGTCTTACGGCAAAAACACTATGAAAGATGCTTACGGCACACGTATCGAACATTATTTAAAAAAGTTTTCCGGTTATGATTTGAGTGATATACAACCCAAACGTAATCCGAAAATTGATTTGGAATAATTTGTCAAACTTCTCATACTTAAACAAATAACAAAAAGCCGGCTCAGTTGAGCCGGCTTTGATAATGTGTGTTGTTAACCTAAAATTCACATTATGAAAATATGTTTTTCGCAATACTTTCAGGGCAAAGATAAGAAAAAAATACTTAACCGCGCATTTTTTTTATAAATTCTTCACCAATTCGTTTATATACCCCCGATTCCAATTTTTCTCTAATAGCAGAAAAAGCCTTAACCGTGATATCAATATCTTCTTGGGTATGGACAGCTGTCGGAATTAATCGCAAGAGAATCATACCTTTAGGAATAACCGGATAAATAACAATGGAAGTAAAGACATTGTATTTTTCACGTAAATCTTTTACCATCACCATAGCTTCGGGCACACTACCTTTTAAATATACCGGAGTAATAACCGTATCGGTTGAACCCAAATCAAAGCCGGCATCACGCAAACCTTTTTGTAAAGCCGTGGCCACCGACCACAGTTTATTTTTCAATTCGGGGCTTTGTCGCAACAATTCCAAGCGTTTAAGAGCACCTTCCACCATAGGCATAGTCAATGACTTGGCAAATACTTGCGAACGCATATTATATTTAAGGTATTGAATCAAATCTTTATCACCGGCCACAAAAGCTCCAAAACCGGCCATTGACTTGGCAAAAGTGGCGAAATAAATATCGATATCGTCCTGCACACCTTGTGCTTCGCCGGCACCGGCACCTGTTTCTCCCAATGTGCCAAAACCATGTGCATCATCAACTAAAAGTCTGAAATTATATTTGTCTTTTAAAGCTACAATTTCTTTAAGTTTACCTTGTTCGCCACGCATACCGAATACACCTTCGGTAATCACCAAAATACCGCCACCGTTTTTTTCGGCAACTTTGGTGGCTCGCTCCAACATTTTGTCCAAACTTTCAACATCGTTATGCTGAAAAGTAAAACGTTTTCCCTGATGCAAACGGCAACCGTCAATAATACTGGCATGCGAATCGCTATCATAAACGATGACATCGTCCTTGGTAACCAAACTGTCAATAATAGATACATTACCTTGATAACCAAAATTTAAGAGATAAGCACTTTCTTTCTTTACAAAATCGGCCAACTCACGCTCCAATTGCGCATGTTTCTCTGTCTGTCCCGACATGGCACGAGCCCCCATAGGATAGGCCATACCCCATTTGGCTGCCGACTCGGCATCTGTCTTTCTAACCTCGGGATGATTGGCCAAACCCAAGTAATTATTGATACTCCATGTAACCATTTCCTTACCATTAAATTTCATACGGTTTGAAATAGGTCCTTCAAAAACAGGAAAAACAAAATAGCCCTCGGCAACATCGGCATAATTACCTAACGGCCCTTTATCGTTTTTAAATTTTTCAAATAAATCTTTCATTGTTATGATATTAGATTGTATGACTACAATTTACTTTTAATAGCTGCAAAGGTAACAATTATTTATCAAAATACTATGCTAGCATAATAAAATGGTTTTAATTAAAAAAATTGTATCTTTGTTTTATCTTATTTTTTTTAAAAAAATATAAAATTATTATTAAAAACTTATGAAAAACTTAGCATTTACCTTTTTATTTTACTTAGTTGTTTCAAACGCTTATACACAAAATTTATATTCCGGTTTATGGGATAACAGTGGTGGTATAAGCAATGATTATGGCGCATGGGGAAATTATAATTATATAAGAGAAGGAACTATTGATGTACCTGATGAAGGTCAGATTACTTTTTATCATCCCGACACGGCTCCACAACAAAACCCTACTGTCTTTTTTATTTCCGGCTGGGGACGCACCTATGATTCTTATGATAAATTCTTTAAGTATTTGGCGAGTCTGGGTTATTCTGTAGTTAATATTTACAACTATAATCCCGGTTCTATCAACACCAGCTACCCAAATTCATTAAATATGATGCAAACGGCAGTTAATCATTTTCAAAATTGGATTGATACCACCAAAATCGGATTAATGGGACATTCCTACGGTGGCGGTTCAACCATTTGGTTGGGACAACAGGTTTTTGATTCCAATGGATTAAACTGGGGGGCAAACGGCCGGTTTATCATGGTTTTTGCACCTTGGCTGTCATTTTTAGTAGAAGCTTCCGATTTGCAAAATTATCCGCCAAATGTAAAACTTTTAATGATTCAAAGCTATGACGATTTGCATTACGGAGGGCCTAATTACAATACTGATCCGCGTGCATTAAGAGCTGTATATGAATTGATTAACATACCCGATTCGGAAAAAGATTTCATCACCATGTTTTCGGACAATGACCCTAATCATGCTTATACATATAATGGTGAAAATTACAGCTACCAAGCCAATCACTATGCTTGTTACACAGGTGCGGATAACAACCCTTATGATGCCTTGGACGTATATAGTTCAAACCGGCTGGCACATGCCATGTTAGAATATGTTTTTGAAGGCAATCAAGCCGCTAAAAATATAGCTTTGGGCAATGGATCCGCTGCTCAAAAAAATATGGGCATGATGCCCGATTTGGCTGTTACCGATTACTACATCACTACTCGTCCCGCTTCTGTATTTGAGTATAAATGTGCCGACAATCAACCCGGAACTTGGGGTAACCCCGACATTTGGAAACTGCAAGATTATTGTGATGATAGTGATGGTGACGGATTGATAGATGCTTTAAGTATTTCTAAAACAACAGACGAAATATTTGAAGTATATCCGGTGCCTGCCAAAAACTTTTTGCATATAAATTTGCACAATCCAAACACTTCCATCAAACAAGTGCAAGTCAAGAATATGACCGGCAAGTCAATACTGTATTTTAAAGGTAAAATAGATGGTAATTATGATGTGTCATCACTAAAAAACGGTGTTTATCTTATCCATATTACTACCGACAAACATACTTGGATTAAAAAGATAATAATCAAGCACTAATATCTAAATAGGGTTTGCTAAAAAAAATGCTTAAATATTGAATATCAATATAATACAATCGGACGTTCGATAAGAAACCCAAAAAGTAACGAAATATTGAACTGTTTTGTATATCATTTATTATATCAAACTCACGTTAAAATAAGTTTTATTTGGCAAAAAAACTTTTATTATCTATTTTGGCAAAAAAATTATTTATGAAACAT